>ERZ1031540.316-NODE-316-length-11673-cov-4.543295_pt1 | contig 11673 bp, 7 predicted proteins | sample MGYA00519031_ERZ1031540 | MGnify/ENA primary metagenome ERZ1031540 (study PRJEB33719, sample SAMN04261166) | wastewater metagenome | biome: rural village; feature: human; material: feces | host: Homo sapiens | place: El Salvador | collected 2013-01-07 ... | reverse complement strand
CTTGCGGTATCAGCGGTCTCTTGGAAGAGGTGAACCCATTCAACCAGCCTGGTGTAGAGGCTTACAAGAAGAATATGTTCGCATTGCTCAACAAGCCTGGTTATGAGGCAGAGAGCAAGGCTATCCAGGAGCGTTTGGCTAACGAGAAGTAAATCTTTCAAATATGAGAGAAGAAATTAATCAATACTTAAAAGAACACGGCTTTGGGGAATTCTGCCCCAAAGCCGTTCTTTTTGATATGGATGGCGTACTATACAACAGTATGCCCAATCATGCTGTGGCATGGCAGAAGTCGATGAAACAGTTTGGCATCCAAATGACCGCAGCCGATGCTTACGCCACAGAGGGAGCTCGTGGTATCGACACCATCCAGATGATGGTGAAGAAACAAAAAGGCATCGACATCTCATTGGATGAAGCACAGAAGATGTATGACTTGAAGACAGAGATATTCCACTCCATGCCTACCGCAGAGATATTTCCTAGTGTACTTGACATCATGCAGAAAATTACGGACGCAGGAATGCAAGTTGGCGTGGTTACTGGCAGTGGTCAACGCCCGCTCATACAAAGATTGCTCAATGACTTCGGTGACTTCCTCGACGAGAATCATATTGTAACCGCATACGACGTGAAGCGTGGCAAACCGAATCCCGATCCATATCTTATGGGATTGGAAAAGGCAGGCAAACTAAAGCCATGGGAAGGCATCGTAGTAGAAAATGCCCCTCTAGGTGTACGTGCCGGTGTAGCCGCCAACATCTTCACTGTCGCCATCAACAGCGGTCCCCTCCCCGATCAGGAGTTATCCGACAAAGGCAGTAACCTACTCTATCACAAGATGACAGAGTTCTGCGAAGATTTCGAAAGTTTGCTGGAAGCATCTAAAGATACATCAAAAACAACAAAAGCTTGCAAGTAACCCCCTTATTACTTGCAAGCTTTTATCTTATATAGGCTCCCCTCTGCGACTAGCATACAATCTTGCCATCAATGCTCCACTGATATTATGCCATACGCTGAAGATAGCACCAGGAATGGTAGCGAGTGGATATGCTGCGAAATGAAGGGTGGCTAGCGAGCTGGCTAGTCCTGAATTCTGCATGCCCACCTCGATGGAAATGGCGACACATTTCTTATATTCCAGCTTGAGCAACTTGCCGATGGAGAATCCTAGGAGCAAGCCACACACATTATGCAGCATCACCACCAAGATGATAAGCAAACCACTCGTCAGAAGTTTTTCGGCATTGTGCGACACGATGATGCCAACGATGAAGGTGATTGCCAACGAAGAAAAGGCTGGCAGATAAGCCACGGCTCGCGAGGTAAACTTCGGGCACTCATGCTGGATGATGAAGCCGACGACTATCGGGAGTATCACCACCTGAACGATAGAAAAGAACATGCTCAGGGCATCGACATGCACAAAGGTACCTGCCATCATCCACGTGATGAGTGGAGTCAAGAAAGGTGCCAAGACGGTAGAGGTGGCTGTCATTCCCACAGACAAAGCCAAGTCGCCCTTAGCCAAATAGGTAATGACATTGGAAGCCGTTCCGCCAGGGCAACATCCCACCAATATCACACCCAAGGCAAGTTCCGGACTCAAATGGAAAACCTTGGCTAGCAACCAAGCCAACACGGGCATCACAATAAACTGTGCCAAGCAACCAATAATGACATCCTTCGGTCGGCTGAACACGATTTTGAAATCAGCAGGATTAAGTGTCAATCCCATGCCAAACATCACGACTCCCAACAAGGGATTGATGTAAATGGCATCCACCCACTGAAAGGTATCAGGCAACAACAATGCAGCGACAGCTGTCAGCAGCACGATAACTCCCATATATCGGGAAATGAAATCACAAATTCTCTTCATCTTATTTTCTCTCTTTATCATTCTTGTTATCAGTCTCTCTATATACCTTATTATATATAAGACTCTAGCGAGATGCAAAAGTACTACAAAATATCAATAACAACAAATTTAATCACTCCTTTTCGATATAACAAATGTAGAAAATTATAAAATATTTATATCATAAACTATATATTGTTATTTTATGACAAACTCCAACCCTGTAATTTCTATTTTTTTATTTACCTTTGCCAACAGATGAGTAACTAAATACCATCAACTAACAATTATGAAAAAAATCTTCTACATTACAACCATTCTAACCATCAGCTTGTGCTCATGCAGCAACAAGCAAAGTATTCAATCCAACAATTGGGAATTGAAGTACACCAATGGCATCAATGTCTATCACGAAGGACAAGAGATAGCCCATGACGTAAGTGCCGAATATGAAATTGGCAACAGTATTGTTACCTCCAAGGAGTACACGAAAAAGAAGTTTGAAGCCAAAAACATCAAAGATCAATTTGGCAAAGGCAAATCATGGACTATCACCTACTACTCCAACAAACGTCCTACATTGGTTCATCATTTTCGAATCTACAAAGATTTCTTGCTCACCAACATCGAGATTCAATCGAACGCAGAGCAACTCAAGAGCAACTACATGGCACCATTTATAGCCCACACAGATACGTTGCTATACTCACAAAACAGACGTAAGGTTTTCGTACCATTTGATAATGATGCTTGGATAAGATACAATAGTACCCAGCATATCGATAGTACACTCCGTAGCTATGAAGTGACCAGCGTATATGATTCCAACCACAGAGATGGAATCGTAATAGGTGCCATCGAACATGATAAATGGAAGAATGCCATCGAACTGAGCGACAACAAGAAGTCTCTCAAAATGTTTAGTGGAGTCACCGACAACTTGACCCGTGATGTCCGCCCGCATGGCTATTTGAACGGTCATAACATCCAATCGTCAACCTTTATGATAGGACACTTCAAGGATTGGCGAGAAGGCATGGAGAAATATGCTGATAACAATGCCATCATTGCTCCGCAACGAGAATGGAACAAGGCGATGCCTATCGGTTGGAATAGTTGGGGAGCCTTGGCTTTCAATGTAAATCATGACAATTCCACAGAGGTGGTAAAATTCTTCGCCAAGGATTTACAACCTCACTCATTTGTCAACCAAGACGGCTTACTCTATACAGGATTGGATTCTGGCTGGAACAGTTTTAGCGACACTGAGCTCAAAGACTTTGCAGACCAATGTGTAGCCAACCAGCAAGTGCCATGTATCTATTGGACACCTTTCACCGATTGGGGCAAAGACCCTGAGAGAACCGTGCCAGGTACATCTTATAAATATAAAGATGTATATCTCTATGCCAACGGGAAGCCACAAGAATTGGACGGAGCGTATGCCATCGACCCGACCCATCCAGCCATCAAGAAAATGATGGAAGACGTAGCATCACAATTCCGCAGATGCGGCTACAAATATGTAAAGATGGATTTTATGACACACGGAAGAATGGAAACAGACCATTGGTACAACAAGAGTATCAATACAGGTACCGAGGCTTACAACTACGGAATGCAATTGCTAGACAGCATCTTCCATGACATGTATCTCAATTTGTCCATCTCTCCCATTTTCCCAGCTCAATATGCCCAATCTCGTCGTATTGCATGTGACGCATGGAACCAAATAAAGGACACAGAATATACGATGAATGCCTTATCATGGGGCTGGTGGATTGATAGAATATACCAATACAACGATGCCGACCACGTTGTATTGCGTGATGCCACAGAAGGAGAAAACCGAGCTAGAATCACCTCGTCTATCATCACAGGTCTCTTCATCACAGGTGACGACTACAGTGACAATGGTAGCGAAGAGGTGAAAAATCGAGCACGCAAGTACTTGACCAATCCAGATGTCAATGCCATCGCTACCGGGTGCTCTTTCCGCCCACTAGAAGGCAATAACGACAAATCTGAAAATATGTTCATACGTAAAGACAAAGATGGAACCATATATCTCGCAGTATTCAACTATACAGAGAACGCCCGTTCTTTCACCTTGCCACTTGCGAGAATAGGCATTAACTCCGCACAAACCATAACTGAGTTATGGAGCCATCGAAACATCAGCAGAAATGAGAGCATTAGCATACCAGCCAAGGATGCATTGATTTTCAAAATAAAATAAGTCAATCAAATAGAGCCGATTTATCACTATCTAGTGAAATCCTTTGAACCAACATAACTTAAGCATATTTGAAATGAAAAAGTATATGATATTGCTGCTTGCTATTGGATTTTCCATCATGTCACAAGCGCAACTTATAAAATACGGCAATTGGGAAATCAATTTGGACAGAGATACCAAATTGCTCAGTATCAAGAACCAAGGCAACGTACTGCTCCAAGACGTATATGCCTCAGCATCTTTTGCCTTTGATGGTACGGAGACATTGACGACCTACAAGTCGTCAAATGCCTTTGCCGTCGGCTTTAGCAATGAAGAAGCGAGTTCTTGCTTTGGAAATGGCCAAAGATACTCTTATATCTATCGTTTTGGTAATGGACTTGTCATGACTCAAACTTTTGAGTTTTACAACAACGACAACAGTTTTATCACACAATTAAGTTTATCTACTGATGCTAGGACATCCACAATCAAGAGCAACCATCTTGTTCCTCTTGCCACAGAGACTAGCCAAGCCATTATGCCTAATGACAGAACCAACCGCATGCTTTGGGTGCCATGGGACAATGATGGTTTTATCAGCTATTCAGCTAATTATCTACGTACAGACATGAACTCATACAATGTCACTGCCATCTATCACCCAGCTGACAGATATGGCATCGTTACAGGAGCTGTGGATCATGACTTATGGAAAAATGCCATCCATGTCAATGCCACAGATTACTACAAGGTGAACACCTTGGAATTGATGTCTGGATATGCAGATGAACATAGCCATGACTCTATACAATCTGAAGGAAGGAATACACCCCATGGTACAGTAAAAGGCACCATGATAGCCTCTTCTCGTTTTCTCTTTGGTTGTTTTGACGATTGGAGAGTCGGCTTGGAAACATACGGAAAGACTTGCGCCATGGTGAATTCACGCCGTGAATGGGATGGCGGAACACCATACGGATGGAGCAGTTGGGGTGTTATGCAAACCAAGATTTCTTACGATGGCGTCATTGATGTCGCCAACTTTTTGAAAGACAATGTAAGAATCCATGGCTTCCATGACGAGAAAGGCAGAATCGTACTCAGTCTAGACGCATGGTGGAACGACAATCTCTCCACTACTCAAATCAAACAATTTGTTGCATATTGCAAAGAGAACAACATGATCCCTGGTCTTTATTATGGTCCATTCTGTGATTTTGGTGGATACGCCAACAACGATGTACCTGGCACTAGTGGAAAATATAAGTATAAGGACTTATGGCTCAAGCAGAATGGACACTACAAGAAAATAGATGGTGCCTATTGCCTTGACCCAACCCACCCTGGCACCAAGCTCTTCATCGCAAACGACATGAAGAGGTTTAAAGATTGGGGAATAGAATACCTCAAATGCGACTTTATGAGCAATGGAGCCATAGAAGCTGACAGTTGGTATGACCAACAATGCTATACTGGCATACAAGCATACAATAAAGGAATGACCTTCCTCAGAAAAAAGGCAGGCGACAATATATATCTTCTCCTCTCCATAGCCCCCATGTTCCCAGCCCACTACACGCATGGTCGTCGTATCAGTTGTGACGCATGGGGAAGCATTGACAACACGAAGTATGTGATGAACAATAGTTCGTATGGCTGGTGGCTTAATCAAGTTTACTTTGCCAATGACCCAGACCACCTGGTGATGAAGACACTTGATGGAAGAGGCAATGAATCAGAGGGAGTCAACAGATCCAGAATCACCTCTGGTGTCATCACGGGAGCCTTCATCTCTGGTGATAATTTCAGCGACAAGGTAGATGCAGGTTATCCCTCTCTTTCAAGAGAAAGGGCTTTGAGCCTACTTACCAACGAAGACATCAACGAGATTCCTCGCACTTGCCAAGCTTTTCGACCTGTAGAAGGAAATGCATCTTCCAGTCAAAACGCAGAAAATCTAATGTGTTACGAGAATGACAAATATGTATATCTCGCAGCCATTAATTATGGAAAGACCATTTTCACGACCCTTAACAGCAACGTCACCTTCGAACGCCTAGGCATTGATGCCGGAAATGTGTCGGAAATCAAAGAGCTATGGACTGGCAAGACTATTACCCCAAATACAACTGGGTTCACTTATGATGTTCCATTTAGTGATGCACGCATCTATCGCATCACTAAAAAGTTTGCCACCGACGGCATCAACGATACTCAAATATCAGAAGACCAAAACATCGGAATAAAGGTGGAAAATCATATGATTCACATCAATAGTGGCTCAAGCGTCATCAAGCAAATCCGTCTCTTTGACGTCACTGGCAAAAACTTGATGGAACAGACCGGACTACAAGAAAGAAGTTCGCATGAATGGGAAATCCCTGTTCTGGCGAAAGGTGTTAACATCATAGAAGTGACAACAACGACATCAAAAAGAACCTTGAAAATCGTTCTTTAATATATGATTACCCACCCTTCTCAAATACAGAAGTTCAATTATCAGAAACATAGATTTACTAATCATGAAAAAAAGACATTTGGTATTTTCTATTTTGGTTTGTGCCATGACTCATTCTGTCATGGCCTTGCCTAAACTTTCACCATTGTTCTCTGACCACATGGTGATACAGCAACAAACCTCAGCTCCGATTTGGGGAACGGCTTCCCCTAAAAAGACTGTTGTCATTACTCCATCTTGGAACAATGAAAAAATAACAGTCAAGGCTGATACTAAAGGAGAATGGAAAGCAGTGCTAAAAACGCCACAAGCAGGAGGACCTTACAATATCACCATCTCTGATGGGAAAAGCATCGTACTAAAGGATATCCTCATAGGAGAAGTTTGGTTGTGTAGCGGACAATCCAATATGGAATTCCCTGTGAAAGGTTGGTCGCAAGTTCTCAATGCCGACCAGGAGGTGACGGAAGCTAATCACAAGAACATCCGCTTGCTCCAAATCCATAAGGTAACTGCCGAGGAACCCTCACACCAAGTAGTAGCCAATTCTTCCACTTGGCAAGAATGTAGTTCACAAAGTGTCCAAGAATTCTCAGCTGTCGCTTATTTCTTTGCACGCGAACTCAACCAAAAGACAGGTATTCCAGTAGGAGTCATCGATGCCACATGGGGAGGTTCCAACATCGAGTCATGGATCAGCAAGAATACATTGCAATATGCCCCTCAGTTTGCAGACAGCATAGCCAGAAAGGACTATCATCCTTGGCGCAACTCTCCTACTGCCTTATGGAATGGCATGATTCAACCACTTGTTCCTATGGCACTGACAGGTTTCTGCTGGTATCAAGGAGAGCAGAATGAGTTACGAGGCTATGAATATCGTGATCTCTTTCCACTGCTCATCAACGACTGGAGAAAACAATGGGGAAAAGAAGATCTCCCATTCTACTTCGTACAACTAGCCAATTTCCATGCTCGTAAAGATGAACCGACAGAAGCACTTTGGGCAGAAATGAGAGAGGCACAAGAAATGGCATTGCATGTCAAGAATACAGGTATGGTCATAACGGCCGACATTGGAGAAGGCGACAATGTACATTATCCCAATAAACAAGAAGTGGGACGACGCCTCGCCCTCATTGCGCTCTCCCAATGCTACCATGCCAAGGATGCCATCTACATGGGACCTCGCTATCTCGACTATACAATTGATGGCAACAAGATTGTTCTGAAGATGGAAGCCATAGGTGGACTGCAAGTGAAAGGCGGCAAGCTCAAAAACTTCACCATTGCAGGAGCCGACCACAAATTCCATCAAGCAGAGGCAAAAATCGAAGGTAACGACATCATCGTATGGAGCCATGAAGTACCTTTTCCTTTGGCTGTAAGATACGCATGGCAAGACAATCCGGACATCGAGCTATTCAATAAGTTCGGCCTTCCTGTCAGCACCTTCCGTACAGATGACTGGCCAGGACTTTCATTTGGCAAAAATCGTCTAAACAGCGAGTATTAAACTTTATAACATAACATTTACATCAATAGCTATATCCTAGACAAAATGAGTAAACGAATCATCACATCATTGGGCAGGAAACCATACGAAATACGTCAATCCATTCATCGGAACAGGGGCTGTAGAAAATAGTCTTTCTGGCAATTGCTATCCTGGAGCGACCTTGCCTTTTGGAATGGTACAACTCTCCCCTGACACACAAGATGCGCCCGACTGGGACAAGGCATCAGGTTATGACTATAATGACCAAAACATTATGGGATTCAGCCATACACGTCTAAGCGGCACTGGAGCTTGCGATTTGATTGACATTCTTCTCATGCCAACCTCTCAAGATGGAACAGAAAAGCCATTTTCACCCTTTTCACATCAAGACGAAGAGGCGCATCCCGGTTTTTATAAGGTGAAATTGGGCAACTCAGGAATTATCGCCCAACTCTCGGCTACACTTCGTACAGGCATTCATCAATACACTTTTCCTAAAGGTAATCGACAGCGTATCTATCTAGACATCGACCATTCCGCCCCTAAAGGGAGTTGGAATCGTCGCATCATACAGTCGCAGATACATATCATCAACCCAACCACCATCGAGGGATGGCGAATCATTACGGGTTGGGCGAAACTACGTCGTGTCTATTTCCACATAGAGCTGTCAAAGCCTATCACCTCCCACATTCTCATAGATGGTGGCAGACAAGAAATGAACGCAACATTGATCAATGGTTCAGAGTTAAAGGCATTTTTCGATTTCGACCATCAAGATGATAGTCCCATTACTTGCAAAGTCTCATTATCCAACACTTCTATCGAAAATGCACGCGACAATATGAGAACAGAAGCTAACAGCTGGGACTTCGAACATTATAAGAATGAAGCCGACAATACTTGGGAACAACATTTAGGACGGATAGAGGTAAGCGGTAGTCAAAAGAACATGCAGATGTTTTATACCTCCCTCTACCACACCATGATACAGCCAAACCTCCATAGCGATGCAAACGGAAGCTATACTGCACCCGACTATAGCACACAGCACATGGCAAAAGGCATGAACTACTATACTACCTTTTCACTTTGGGATACTTTCCGTGCAGCACATCCCCTCTACACACTGATAGTACCAGAGAAGAATAAGGAATTTGTCAATAGCATGCTTACCCATTACGAGAGATATGGCTACCTTCCTATTTGGGACTTATATGGACAAGACAACTATTGCATGATAGGCAACCATGCCATCCCTGTCATAGTGGATACCTACCTCAAGGGGCAGCTCAAAGGCATCGAAGCTGAGAAAATATGGGATGCAGTCTATACATCAAGCACTCGTTCACACCTAGGTTCCAATTTCGAGGCATGGGAGAAATATGGTTATATGCCTGAAGATGTTCAAACTCAATCAGTATCCGTGACTTTGGAACAAGCCTTTGATGACTGGTGCGTAGCACAATTAGCCAAGAAACTAGGCAAACAGGAAGCATACGACAGGTTTATGAAACGCAGCAGCTATTATCGTAATCTATTCAACCCTGCCAATGGCTTCTTCCAAGGCAAAAAGAGTGACGGGAAATGGCTTGAACCATTCGACCCTTTGAAATATGGTGCAAACGGTGGCTATCCATATACAGAAGGTAATGCCTGGCAATACAACTGGTATGTGCCACAGAATATCCCCGATCTCATCCAACTGATGGGTGGAAAGAAAGCCTTCATGCAAAGATTGGACAAGTTTTTCACACTTACCGATACCAGTGGTGAGAAGAACGACAATGCTAGCGGTTTCATCGGACAATACGTTCATGGCAATGAACCTAGTCATCATGTGGCTTACTTATACGACTATGCAGGCCAGCCTCATAAAACACAGAAGCTAGTATGGCAAATCATGAACACATTATACAATACGTCATCGAGTGGTTATGCCGGAAATGACGACTGCGGTGAAATGTCATCATGGCTCGTGTTCAGTGCAATGGGTTTCTACCCTGTTTGCCCTACTGGTGGTGAATATGCGTTAGGAACGCCTTTCTTCAATGAAGTGAAAATCCATCTTCAAAATGGCAAGGTTTTCAGAATCACAGCCAACAGAAAGAAAGATACAGATTTCTACGTGAAAAACGTAATGATGAATGGGAAAAAGTTGAAAGGCAGCTTCATTCAACAAAAAGACATTGAAAATGGTGGAACGCTCACCTTCCAATTATAAACACAAAAAGTCCGTTCTCCCTAAAAAGGCACGGACTTTTTTGTATCTCAAGGAATTAGTCTTTCTTATCAGCAAACTCCTTAGGAGTCATACCAAACTGCTTATGGAACAGTTTGATGAAATATGAAGGAGAACTAATACCTACCATCTCACAAACCTCAGATACTCGATAATTATTGTTTCTAATCAGCTCAGCTGCTTTCTTCAAACGGACCAATCTTATGAAGTCCACAGGCGTCAAGTTGGAGACATCCTTGATTTTGCGATGCAAACTTGAACGGCTCATGCACAATGCTGCTGCAAGTTGTTCAACATTAAACTCTGGCTGATTAATATGAGCCACAATTAAGTCGGTCATCTTCTTCAAGAAATTCTCATCCGCCTTGTTGATGCTCGACTTAGAACTTGGCAAATAAGGTCTATGCACAAAACTCTCACGCTCACGTTTTCTGTTTTCCAAGAGCGTCTGTACTTGTGTCAAGAGATGAGTCATTGAGAATGGCTTTACGATATACGCATCAGCACCTGAGCGCAAACCTTCTATATTACTTTCCAAAGTCTGTCTAGCCGTCAACAAAATGACAGGAATATGGCTCGTCTCGATATTCGTTTTGATTTTCTGGGTCATCTGCAATCCATCCATCACAGGCATCATGATGTCACTGACCACAATGTCTATATGGTTTTTCGACAACTTACCAAGACCATCCTCACCATTTTCTGCAGTGAGTACGTTATACTCCTTCGCTAATTTCTCTGCTACCATTTGTGCGACCTCTGCGTTATCCTCAACAACAAGTACCGTATATTCCTTGGATTTGTCAACGCTAAGATTCTCATCGGCAAACATGTTTTGACTTGTCAACAAGTCCTCATGGAGCATAGGTTCCTCATGGGTAGGTTCTGTTGTTACAACCACACCTTTCTGGACGAGCGGTAGTTTCAGCACAAACTTATTATACTCAGAAGTTGTATCTACGTTCAAAGTTCCACCATGCATTTCAGCCAACGATCTCGCCATTGGCAGTCCGATACCTGAGCCTGATACTTGATGCGTACCATCTAGTCGTACAAATGGCTTGAAAATCTTCTCCGCTTTATCTGCTGGAATTTTTGCGCCATCATTGATAACAGCAACCTTCAACTTATCGCCCTCCAAAGATAGTTCTACCTGAACAAACGACTCAGAATATTTACGGGCATTGTTGAGCATATTACTGATGATTTTCGTGAATGCCTCACGATCAGCCTGAAGCATGACATCATCTTCTTTCAAGTCTAACGTTATTAACTTATGCAGACTATTGATAGCGGGCTCAAAACGATCCACAATATCGGACATCATCTTGCAAACATTAAAGCTTGTGTAACTGAGCGTCATTCCATTGGAGTCGATTTTACGGAA
>ERZ1031540.312-NODE-312-length-11726-cov-4.854597_pt1 | contig 11726 bp, 5 predicted proteins | sample MGYA00519031_ERZ1031540 | MGnify/ENA primary metagenome ERZ1031540 (study PRJEB33719, sample SAMN04261166) | wastewater metagenome | biome: rural village; feature: human; material: feces | host: Homo sapiens | place: El Salvador | collected 2013-01-07 ... | reverse complement strand
TATTATTTATTGTAGTATTATCAGAAGCGTCGATATCGTTATTACCACCATTCACATTGAAAATCTCTACTTCAACAGTCTTTTCACCTTCAGAGTCGGTGCTTATATCATTTAATTTAAGATTGTGTACTGCCTTTGGTGCTATGTTTAGATTATTGAAGTGCTGAGTGGTTTCTTTACCATCAATCTTGATTCTTGCATCAAAGCTTGTTATAGCTGTTGTGCCTTCATTGATAAATCTTGCTGCAAAGCTGTAGCTGTTGCCTGCTTTGAAATAACCTACAAAGCTTGAGCGCGCCATTATCACATCGGTATAATTAACTTCGCCATCTACATCGAAGCTAATCAAAGCGCTACCTTTATTCAAACCATATGTGTCTACCCATTCACCATCTTTGTAGGCAAAGTTGTAGCCTTTGATATCGTATGAACCATCGCTAAAGAGCAATTTGTAAGTATTTGGAATTTCTGCAGTATATCCAATATAAAGGTTTTCTTCTTCGCCTGTGATAGTGTAAGGTTTATCAAGAGTCCATTTGCACTGTTTGAATGCTCTTGCTATATCTATAGTGCCTTCAGCAATAGGAGTAGCATCAAGCGAAGTGGTGAGGAAAACGTGCAGTTTTTTGTCTTTGGTGTTTACAGAACTTACTACAAATTCAGCAAAGTCGATGGTTTTGCCTTTCAATACCTGCAGCTTTGCTTTAGGAATTCTGATAGCTTGACCCTGCTTTTCTGTGTCGCCAAGTCTAAACATGTTTGCTCTACTAATCTTTTGATTAGAATAACCAATTGTTGTTGCTTTCACTTCTTCTGTGTTGGCTGCATTCACATTACCAACCAATAAAAGGAAGGCTGTTAGGCTAAGGAAAATCTTTCTCATACGCTCTTTTATATTTATATTAATATGTGTATACGATACAATAGTTGTAAATGACAATTTGTAAGTGTAATCGCTTTATGAGTGCAAAATTACCACTTTTTGCACATATATGCAAAATAATTGTGATTTTTTCGCTATTTATTCTTGTATTTTAAATTTTTGTTTTACCTTTGCAGTGGATGAAATATAATTATAGTTAAACTTTAAAAAACAATTCTTATGAAAAAGTATCTACTTAGTTCATTATTGGTATTGAGTTTGGCGCTTTATTCAACTGCTGCAGCTTGGGCTGAAAATGTAGTTTATGGTATTATGCAATCAACCACATTCGGCACTCGTACTACATCTTTTGATATTGATGCATTAGGCTCAGATGCTTTGAAACTCACTCCTGAGTTTACATTTGAAAATGCACAGGAATTTAACTGTGGTACATCTGTGGGCGATAAGTATTACGCTTTCGTTGTTACTAGTGGCGTAGATGCACCTGCTTTTGTTACTCTCAACTTCACCACAGGTAAAATGGTTGTTGTTAACGGCAAGTCTTTTACTAATGGCAAACCAGGCTTTTATGCCAATGGTATGTCTTATGATGAGGCAAATGAGAAACTTTATGTCATCGAAGGTGTATATGATGAATCTTTAGATGCTGATGCTACTAAGCTTTATTCTGTAGATACTACAAATGGAGCACTAACAGAGGTTGCAACATGGAATGATAGTTATGAAGCAATAGCTTCCGACCATAAGGGTGGTTTCTATTTGGTTAAAGTTGTAACTAAAGATAGAAAGAATTATCCTGTTCTTTATAAGGTTTCGACTGATTTTAAGGTTACTGAGGCTGTAGCTAACACTACTGTTAATTGCTCTTATACTACAGCCAATAGTCTTGTAGCATCGAAGGATGGTAATACTGTTTATTATGTTGCTGGAAAGGGCGTTTTTGCTTTCGACGTAACTGCTGGTTCTGTAGAAAAGAAGGGCGATTTGAGTTCGAATATTGTTGGTGTCACATTCGGCAAGTCTTCTGCTGATGGTGTAGCTGCAGAGAATATTCCTGATGATAAGCCTGCTGCAAAGCGCTTCTTGGTGATGAAGAGAATCTATGGTTCTGCTATGGGTGATGTTCCTGATGATGTAGACTCTAAGCGTACTTACTATTATTATAATGTAGATGGTAAGGAAGTTGGTTATGCTAACTATGGTCGTTTGTACACAGATCTTGGTACTTCTGATAACTTTAATCTTGTTGATATTGCTAAGCCTGTATTCGATGAGAATGGCAATATCGTTGCAAGAAACACTTATCAGTGGGGACCATACGACTTCTTGGATTATACATTCAAGAAAACTCCTAACTGCGAGACTTATGAATATAACGAGGCTGGTCAGCTTGTTTCTGATACCACATCTGTTTATTACCATGAATATACATACAATGAGGATGGTACTTTGGCAACATTGAATACATACAATAAGTTCACAAAGAAACTTTCTCAGTCTATTCAGTATGTAAATTACGATGAAAAGGGCAACGTTACCTCGTATGTTTCTGATGGAAATTGGGATAGCCAGAAGTATAATGGCGAAATCGAGTATGATGACAATGGAAATAAGGTAGCTGAATATCAGTTTAAAGTTGTTGATGATCCTGACTTCCCAGGAGAAACTACTCAGAAGATGAAGCTGCTTGAAACATGGGAATACGTAAATAACTGTCTTGCTTTGTATCAGAGATCCAGATATAATGATAAAGGTGAAGCAGTTCCAGAGTATAAGACTGTATACGAGCCTGTGGTAGAAGGTGACTACAATGATGTATATGTTCGCGACTCTTCATACTTCGACAATGGCAAGAATTCAAGATGGATGGGTGAGAGTACATATAGCCGCTACACTTATGCAGACTTCACTGATATGGAAGAGGCTACATATATTAAGCTTACAGCTGAAGTTGATGCAAAAGCATACAATACTGTAAACTTGAAGTTCAATATGCCTCAGCTTGCAAGCGTGCAGGATAGCAAGTATGTTATCTATCGTGATTGTGCTCCTATAGATACTCTTTCTTTCAATGATATTATAGAAATTGCAGATCCTGAAACTGGTATTTGTACATATCAGGACAAACTCGTAAAGAATGGTACATATGATTACTTCATTCAGCCTTTGTTCACAGCATATAGTGACGATATGATGGTTGCTGACCTCGATGAACCAGGTATCGATGATGGTGGTGTCGTTGGTCCAGAGGAGAATCCTGAAGCACAGTGGATTGGTTACTATTCAACAACCCCTGTACAGGTAACAGTATATACTGAACTTCCTTCTGTAACAGAGCTTGCTTTGACAGGTGGTGAGATTAAGACTTCTGGTAATATTGCTAACTTGCAGAAGACATACTACGCAGGTCTTTCTTGGAAGAATCCAGAGAATATTACCGAATATGGTTTCAAGAAGAATAGTGTATTCCTCGGAACTGAAGGTCAGGCTTTAGCTGAAGTTACTAAGGCAGACTCTACAAATGTTAAGGTAGAACTTGCATTCGAAGAGGATACAGAGGCATATGTTGTTACAAGCTATGCTTTGGGTTATGCTATTTCCGATACAATTACTGTTAAGATTAAAGATATCGATGCTATTACTGGAGTAGAAGGTGTTACTGTTGATGGCGCAGTAAAGGCTACATTCGCTAATAATGCTATAACTCTTAGCGATAATGCTAATATATCAGTATTCGCAGCAAATGGTCAGAAGGTTTATGAGAAGGATAATGTGACAAGCATTTCGCTCAACAATCTTCCTGCTGCAGCATACATCGTATGTGTAGAAAAGAATGGTAACGTTAATGCTTATAAATATCGTGTTAAATAATATCTGATATATCTATAATATAAGTAGGTAGACTGTTGGACTATTCACCAATAGTCTATCTACTTATTTTCAATGATGACTAATATTAAATTTAATGAGATATACAATGAAAATTCAAACTCTTTTAGCTTCGCTTCTTGTTAGTGGTGCTGCTATGGCACAGACTCCTACAATGAAGCCTATCGTGATGAAGACCCCTAACGAGTTCTATATCCTTGCTGCATCAGGCAATGGTAAGTGGGCTTGCGGTACTTATTCCGACATGTCTGATGTACAGTATGGTTTCCTTTGGAATTTGGAAACTGGCGAGATTGAGATGCTCGATCCTTCAAAACCTTCTGTTGCATGGTCTGTTTCTGATGATGGTCTTGTAGTAGGTCAGTATGAAGATACTTCTTACAAGAGCAATGGTGCTGCAGTAGAGCTTGCTGGCTATTGGGCTAATGGCAAGTGGAACAGATTTGAGATGCCTGATGATGAAGTCGCATCTTCTGGTGCTGCAAGCATTTCTCCTGATGGACATTATGTAACAGGTCATGTTAGCGATGGTAAGATCTATACTGGCTATATCTGGAAAGATGGAAAGATTGTAAAGGAATTGCCAAATACGAATTGTTCGATGCCTTATACTATAGCTCCTGATGGACAATCGGCTGCAGGATGGATAGAGAGAGATAATCGTACTGCTTGTATTTGGGAAGCTGATGGCGAGGTTACATTCCTTTCAGAATATCAGTCGCCATGGAGCTCGGCTCGTAAATATACTCATGATGGCAAGCACCTTCTTTATTGGGGAGGATGGTCTGATCCTGAAGCAGATGATGCAGTAGTATATTCTATATATAATCTTGAAACAAAGGAGAAGACTGGTATTCCTCCAATTGATGCAGGTGGCAACTTTGACTTCTTTGATATGAGCGATAATCTTACTATCGTAGGTGAAAATGGACCTCTTGGATATATATATAAAGGTGGTAAGACTTATTATGCTACAGATTTCTTAACTGCTAATGGGGTAGATCTCTCTAAACAGCATATCTTCATGGCACCTGAAACTGATTATTATCAGGTTTTTCGTGCAAGTACAGTCTCTGCAGATGATAATGTGATGAGCTTCCTTATATATAATGATGATAAGGACAAAGAAGGCAACTATGCTGTATCTGCTCAGACTATGGTTGTTAAGTTTAATCAGCCTACTACTGGTCTTTGCCCATTGAGCGTAAAGGCTAAGCAGTTCTCTGGTATGAACAGCGTAAATGTTTCTTGGAAACCAAATGTAGCAGCCGAAGGTATCAAGGGATACAATGTATATCGCGATGGTGAAAAGCTCAATAAGGAATTGGTAACAGCAGAGAATTACCTCGATGCTAATGTTGCTTATGGCGATCATAAGTATACCATTACTGCTGTATATGGTGATGCAGAGTCGGCTAAGAGTGCTGAGGCTAATGTTTCTGTAGCAAAGCACGCTTTGTCTACTCCTACTTCTTTGTTTGCTCAGCAGCATGGTTATAGTTCTGTATATATGGAGTGGAATAAGCCTGTTTCTAACTTCGGTTCGCTTACATATTTCAATGTAGACAATGCACGTCAGGAAGGCTTCGGTATGAATGCCAAGGATGCAAGCTATGAAACAGCTATCCTTATGGATTCTGTTACAACAGCAGCCTATAAGGGACAGAAGATTTCTTCTGTAGGTTTCTATCCTATGTCGGAGCAGGGGGCATGGAAGGTTAATCTCTATACCTACGATGCAACTGGCGCACTTAAGCTTCTTTATTCTCAGCCTATAACTCAGACTCTCAAATATGACGAGCGCAATGTTGTTACTTTGACTACTCCACAGAATGTTCCTGATGGCGAGTTGATCATTGCTATCGAAGTTGCTGTTACCACTGCTGCTCCAGAAATCACAGGTGTAGACTATGGTCACTCTAAAAAGGGTTATACAGACTTGGTACGTCTTACAACTGAGGATGACTTCTATTCTATTGGTGAATTGATGGAAAGCAACGGTTATCTTTATCCTGCTACATGGGCTATCGATGCAACTGTAGCTCCTGAGGGGGCAGATTTGAGCAAGGATGTTGTTGACCATTATAATGTATATGTAGATGGTGCTGTTGTAGGTTCGGCAAAGACTGCTAACTATACCATTCCTACTATTGCTGCGGGTGCCCATACTGTTGGTGTAAGCACTGTATATGCTAATGGTGAAGAGTCGGCTGTTTGCTCAACATCATTGAAGATTGCACACAACCAATCTCAGCTTACAGCTGTCGACAACGTAGTTGTTACTCCAAATGGTAACTCTGCAATTTCTGCTAAGTGGCAAGCTCCTGTTGACAAAGATAAGATTACATTGGCATATTGTGAAGGTAAGGCAGCAAGTAATGCTCCTATAGCTCCAGCAGAGAACAACTATGGCATTATGGTAGGTTCTATTTATACCCCAGCAATGTTGAAGGGTCGCAACGGATATGAGATTAAGTCTGTAAACTTCTATCCTCTGAACGATGCTACATTTACTGTTCTTATCTACAAGGATGATGTACAAATCAACGAAACTGAGATTAACGATTATAAGCTAAAGCAGTGGAATACAGTTCAGCTCTCTGAGCCTATTGTTATCGATTCTAAGTCTTCTTATAAACTTGTTATCGACTGCTACGATGTAACTCCAAAAAGCGCAGCAATGGCTATTGACAAAAATATGCCTGTCCAGGACTATTCTGATATCTATTCTCTTGATGGTGAAAGCTGGAATTCTATAGTAAGTGCTTCTATTTATGGTAACTGGATGATTGGCTTGAACATCGAAAATCCTAATGGAGTATCATTGCCTGCTGTAGGCTACGATGTAAATATTGATGGCGAGAAGAAGAATACTGCTATGCTTACATCGCCTGCATATAGCTATGACTTCGGTTCTGAGGATGCTAAGCAGCATACTATTAGCGTAGATACTTACTATAAGGTAAATGGTACAAGCGTTAAGGGTGGAGCTACTACATTCTTCATTGGTGCTGCTGGTATTGCAGACAACACTATCGGACGTATCGAGGTTGCTCAGGGTGATAACAATATCACCGTTACTGGTGCTAACGTTTCTTCTGTAGAGGTTGTTTCTGCTGCTGGTGCAACTGTAGCATCTGCTAAGGGCAATACCGTTGCTATCAATGGTCTTGCAACTGGTGTGTATGTTGTTAAGGCTGTAGTTGATGGTGAAACTATTGCAAGAAAGATTCAGATTGTGAAGTAATAAGAAACAATAATTTGAATCCATAAATAATAAAGGCAGCTATGACTTTTGTGTCGTAGCTGCCTTTTTTAGCATCGTATATTTCTTATTAAGAGTTATATATTAATAGAAGCCTACAGAATCCCAATGCATGAGGTCTTGACGAATATAACCTATTTTGCCATCTATCTCTGTCTTATACCACATGAAAGTTTTATCTTCGTCGGTGGTTTCTACTAATCCTAAGCATGGGAATACGTCAGGTATTTCATATTGATGATAGCTGATGGTTGTGATGACAGAACTTTTTGTTGTTGGCTTTTCCCTTACGTTGGCTTGTTTGGCTATATCGTCGTTTATTATGAGAACACCTTGACCATTTTCTGCGCTATATTCCTCTATGTGTGATTCGCTTTTCTTAACCAAGCCATAATCCTGTGCAACTACTAAATAGCTGTCGCCACTGTCGGCACAATATTGAGAAATATTTCCATTTTTCTCTATCACAACTCTGCCAGAGGTATTCCACCTGCGAGAATTGCTTGTTCTCTCCCACATAGGCGAAGATATACACATGCCTTGTTTAGGAGCAAAGTTTTTGCATTGCCATCTTATGGTGTCGCCCATCGATATACTTGCAAATAATTTATGCTGGTCATCATAGTCGGTAATGTAGTATATAGGCATATTTCTTGTAGAAGTGAAAGGAGCATCGCGGAATATGCTGTCTGCAAGACAAAAGTCAGTACCCTCATCGCAAGTGATGTTGAGAGTGAAGTCGTCTATCTTATGGTTTGCCCATCTTGTGGCAGGTGGTAGGCTATAAGGAATCTCGAATGTCTGTAAAACGTTATAGCTCATGCGATAGCGGTAAGTATGGTGTACTATGTTTTTGCCTTTTTTGAAAGGAGCATCGAAATAGTAGGCATAACCAAAATTGATAAAGCTATCAAGCTCTGCATTATATAATGCATTGTCTACTGGTACTATTGAGTCGTAAGCTTCTTCACCTTTCCATTTATTCAAGTCGAGTGGTGTGAAGTCTACTTCCTCGTTTCCATCTTGGTAGTGTAAAGCTACAACGGCATTGCGATAGTTTAGTTGCTTACCATTCATTGTAGCCGTAAAGTCTTTTATATGAGGATGAATACCTTTATGGCTTAGAGGTGAGTAGTCGTTATATGGTGCAGTTGCTTCAAACGCCATCGTTATGTTTTTAGCTTTACCATTGTTCATAAACTCGTAGTATACATCTACTGTAGCAAAGCTATCTTTGCCTATGCTGATAGTAAGAATCTCTTTAGCAACAGAAATATCCGTCTCCTTGATAGGTTGCAGGAAGTTGCCACTGGTGAAATATACGCCATCGTTGGAAAATACTGTACTGATGCTTAATAAAGCAAAGAGGGATAGTGATACTACTTGTTTCATGTTGTTGTAGTTTTTTAATAATTTATTTTAATATTTATCTACATCTGCATCTGCAAAGATACATTATTTATGTGATAAATCAAGGTATTTAACAAAAAAAACGCCATAAGCAAAACGAATGCTTATGGCGATTATGTTGATAGCTAATGATATAGCTAAAGGGATGACTAAGTGATATATAGCCTTAGAATTCAGAAGTGAAGTGGAACTTGATGCCCTCGAAATCTTGCTGAGCCATGCTGAGCACATAACCAGAGTCGGCGAGGAATACATCGCGACCCTCGATATCTTTTGCCATGTACTGATACTTACGCTTCTTGAACTGATCAAGCTGTTCGGCATTGTCGCTCTCTATCCAGCAAGCCTTGTGGAGGTGAACAGGTTCCCAACGACACTTGGCATTATATTCGTTTTCAAGACGATACTGGATAACCTCAAACTGAAGTTGACCAACTGTTCCTACTACACGGCGACCATTGAACTGGTTGACAAACAACTGTGCAACACCCTCGTTCATAAGCTGCTCCAATCCCTTCTGGAACTGCTTGCTCTTCATAGGGTCGTCGTTCTCAATATATTTAAACATCTCTGGCGAGAATGATGGCAAACCACGGAAGTGGAGCTGTTCACCCTCGGTGAGAGTATCACCAATCTTGAAGATACCATTATCTGGCAAACCTACGATGTCGCCAGGATAAGCCTCGTCGATAGTGCTCTTGCGCTGAGCCATAAACTGAGTAGGCGAAGAGAAACGTACAGTCTTGCCCAAGCGGATATGCTGGTAAGGCTGATTGCGTACGAACTTGCCAGAGCAAACCTTGCAGAAGGCGATACAGCTACGGTGGTTAGGGTCGATATTGGCAGTAATCTTGAAGATGAAACCTGTGAATTTAGGTTCCTCTGGACTTACCATACGTTCTTCTGCCTTGGTAGGACGAGGCGATGGAGCTATCTTAACAAAGCAGTCGAGAAGTTCCTGTACACCGAAGTTGTTGAGAGCAGAACCGAAGAATACCGGTGCTACCTCTGCAGAGCGATAGCTTTCTACTTCAAACTCAGGATATACACCATTTACGAGCTCAAGGTCGTCGCGTAGCTGTTGTGCCTCACGTTCGCCTACATGCTGGTCGAGTTCTGAAGAGTCGATATCTACACTCACTTTCTCAGTAACTCGCTGCTTGTTAGGAGTGAAGAGGTTGAGCTGCTTCTCGTAGATGTTGTATACGCCCTTGAAGCGAACACCCTGTCCGATAGGCCATGACAATGGGCGAACCTTTATCTTGAGTTCCTCTTCAAGTTCGTCGAGAACATCGAAAGGATCACGACCTTCGCGGTCCATCTTATTAATGAAGATGATAACAGGAGTGTTGCGCATGCGGCAGACCTCCATAAGCTTTCTGGTCTGTGCCTCAACACCCTTTGCAGAGTCGACAACGATGATGGCAGAGTCTACGGCTGTAAGTGTGCGGTATGTATCTTCGGCAAAGTCCTGGTGTCCAGGAGTGTCGAGGATATTTACCTTATAGGGGTCGCCCTCTAAGCCTTCAGGCAGATAGTCGAATTCCATAACGGAAGTAGATACAGAGATACCACGCTGTTTCTCAATATCCATCCAGTCGGAAGTGGCAGTCTTGCGAATCTTGTTGTTCTTTACGGCTCCAGCCACCTGAATCTGACCACCGAAGAGAAGGAATTTCTCAGTAAGAGTAGTCTTACCAGCGTCAGGGTGAGAGATGATGGCGAAGGTTCTTCTTCTTTCTATTTCTTTTGACATGTATTTAAAATAATTGAATTTTATTATGGGGAGTTGTGAAATCCAGGCGTTTTTGTTGTTGGATTATTGTGCCAATAGTTTAGCTACGCATTTTTCCAACGACTCTTCCCAGTAAGGAATCTCGATGCCATAGGTCTGCTTAATCTTTGTCTTGTCGAGCACACTATAGTGTGGACGTGCGGCTGGAGTAGGATATTCTGCAGTATGCAGAGGCTTAACATGGCAAGAAGTGATGCCTGCTATGCGATGAATAGCTTTTGTGAAATCGTACCAGCTGATGACACCCTCATTAGAGAAATGATAGATGCCAGGCACAATGCCGTGATTGATAGCCGCCATGATAGCTGCTGCAAGGTCGCCAGCATAAGTAGGAGTACCTATCTGGTCGAAGATGACGCCAAGCTCAGGTTTCTCCTGTCCCAAGCGAATCATAGTCTTCACGAAGTTGTTGCCAAATGTAGAGTAGAGCCAAGCAGTACGAATAATCATAGTGTTGGCACATGCTGCCATAGCAAGTTTCTCGCCTTCGAACTTTGTAGAACCATAAACGCTGTTAGGACATGTAGCCTCGTCTTCGGTATATGGAGTATGGTTGGTACCATCGAAGACATAGTCGGTAGACACCTGTACGAGATAACCACCACGCTTAGCTACTGCTGTTGCAAGATATTCTGGAGCCTTAGCATTGAGAAGATGGCATAGCTCCTGAGAGCTTTCAGCCTTGTCGACAGCTGTGAATGCAGCACAGTTGACGATGATGTCTATAGCGTTGTTGTTTACGAACTCCTCGATAGCCTCGGGGTTTGTGATGTCGAGTTGAGCCACATCGGTATTGAAATACTGATGCTGTGGATTTACTTTCTCCAAAAGCTGCATCTCGTTGCCAAGTTGTCCGTTGCAGCCAGTAATAAGGATGTTCATGATGCTATATAATATATAATAAGGTGTTTCTTTTATTGTTTGTTTTGCCGAGTTGTTTAATCCTCGTCGAAGTTTATACCTTCTGTTTTGTCTTTGTGATAATAGTCGGAGAGCATTCCTATGAAAGTTGTAATCTCCTTTATAGCATTCTGTGTGCTTGGTGTTATCTCTTTTTGCTGCAAGCGGAGCATCATCACTCCGTAGAGAGCATTGAGACAGGTTTCTATCTCGTTGATATCCTTGTCGCCACGATTGCGGAGCTCAACGATAAATGGCAATACCTTATAATATTCAGCAGAATAGAATGGAAACTTTGGCGATTGCAACAGCTGAGCATGAAGCTCTGCAAGACTCTGTACCACGATTTTGTTTATCTGCAAATGTCCTTTCTCGCGGCATCCTTCTTGGTTCATCATATTGATGAGGTTGCCCCACCAGTCAATTTCTTCGTCCATCTGTTCTTCTGAGAGTTGGAAATTGCTGATATATTCCTTTCTCAATCGTGTTAGCGAACAGTCGTAGGCACGGATGATGTCCTCTACCTGCCACATATATAGCAGGTATTCGGCTATAGAAGTCTTCCTTAATTCTTGTGCTAT
>ERZ1031540.311-NODE-311-length-11760-cov-7.504144_pt1 | contig 11760 bp, 5 predicted proteins | sample MGYA00519031_ERZ1031540 | MGnify/ENA primary metagenome ERZ1031540 (study PRJEB33719, sample SAMN04261166) | wastewater metagenome | biome: rural village; feature: human; material: feces | host: Homo sapiens | place: El Salvador | collected 2013-01-07 ... | reverse complement strand
CCTGAGCATTGTGCTCACGACGGAGCATGAACTCTACGTCGTGGAAACCCTGCTGAGCGAGCAAGGTCAATGCTTCCTTAGAAACCTTGAGGATTGTCTTACCCTCAAACTCTGCTGTGCTTACACCTTCCTTGGTAAGCAAGCGATACTCTGTCTTGTCCTCTCCTAACTGAAACATAGGAGCGTACTTAAAATCTGGAGTCTTAGCCATAACTACGTTTTTGTATATTTAATTAATATCCGAATATTTCTTTTTGTGATAGACGCTTGATTGGCGCAATCTTTTCGAGTGACTTCATATCGAGATTCTTCTCATTGCCAAGAATCATCATGCGATAAGGCTTGTTCACCATGTTCTCCTGCTCAAACTTCACGATGTCTTGCAGGGTGAGGGATGGCAACTTCTCATAGATGAGCTTGTTCAAGTCAAAGTCGATGCCTTGGTTCTTGTAGAAGAGATAAGAGCTGATGACATCAAACTTGGTGGTTCTTGCACTCTGCAAGCGCTTGGTGAGGCTATTCTTGGCGAGGTCGAAGGCTGCTTGGTTCTGTGGCATCGTATCCACAATTTCCTTGAACACGTTGATGCAGTCCATCATCTTGTCGTTCTGAGAGATGATGTGAGTATAGAAATACTCAGGCTGATTCTTGAGAGCTGGCATGGCATACATGGCGGCGGCATTGTAAGCCAAGCCTCGTGTCTCACGCAACTCCTGGAATACCACCGTGTTCATGCCTCCACCAAAGTACTCATTGAAGAGTGCCTCCACTGGGGCATTCTCTGGCTTCCACTGCTTGCCCTCGTTGTGATACTGGCGCAGATAGATGTTCTTGGCATCGTATGGAGCGATGATAATCTCTGTCTGTGGTGTCTCGGTCAACTCATATTTCTTGCCCTGAGGCACGGCGGCAAGTCTCTTTGCCGTCTTATGCTCCTTGGCGAGGAGCGTGTTGAGTTGAGCCTCGCTATAAGGACCATAATATAATATGGTGTGCTGGAGGTTGTTCAAGCCAGCCAAGAGGTTGATGTACTCCTGAGGGTCTGCCTTCTTGAGGTCTGCCATGTTGATGACATTGCGAGATGGATTGTATTTGCCATACTTGCAATAGTTCCAGAGATAGCTATAGTTGGTCTTCTGGTCGGTCTTGGCATCCTCTCTTCCTTTCTCCACTTGCTCGATGTATTGTGCCCAACTCTCCTTGTCTGCCTTGGCGTTCTTCAACAAGTTCTCCATGAGGTTGAGAGCCTTAGGCAGATTCTCGTTCAGTCCGTTGAGGCTGATTTGCAAGGTGTTGTTGGTAGTCGATACACTATAGTTGCAAGCCAAGTCGTAGAAAGCCTTGTTGATGTCGCTCACGTCCATCTTCTTGGTACCGATATAGTTGAGGTAATCGGCGGCATAACCATAGCGGAGGTCATCCTCATCGCCAAACTCATAGCGGAAGACGAGGTTGAACAAGCCATCCTGTGTGTTCTGCTTATAGATGAGTGGGATGTTCTTGGAAGTCTTGCCAATGGTCAAGTCCTTCTTGAAGTCGAGGAATTGTGGCTGGATAGGCGTTACCTTGGAGTTCTTCACCTCCTTGAGGAAGTCGCTCTCATACTCACGGTTGGCTGGGATAGGGGTGATGGCAGGCTTCTCGATTTTCACGAGAGTCTTGTCCTCGCCCATGCGCTTATAGACGCATACGAAGTTGTCGTCGCGCAAATACTTCTGGGCAAACTCCACGATGTCCTTCTTGGTGAGCTTGCTCTGGCGTTCGAGCTGGTTGGCTACCTGTGCCCAGTCTTCATCGTTGATGAAGGCATTGCCCATCATGGTGGCACGCTGATCGTTGTCGTCCAATGATTTGTAGAAATCCAACTTCTTGTTGGCGATGACGGCAGGAATCAAGTCGTCGGCAAACTCTCCACGGCGCAGCTTGCCCATCTCTTCGAGGATGAGCGCACGTACCTCTTCGAGTTTCTGTCCTTGGTTAGGCATGCCTATGGCGATGAAGGCGGTATAGTCGTGCTGTTCATCCGTACCAGCATTCACTCCTTGTACCTTCATGGTCTGTGTCAGGTCGGTATCGAAGAGACCTGCCTTGCCATTGCTGAGGATGCTGGAGATGATGTCGAGGATGTCGCCCTCGCCCTGATTGGCTCCCTTGAATCGCCAAGCCATCGTCAGATTCTCTGCGTCTTGACCCACCACGGTGGTGTCCTTGGCGGCTGTAATCTCTGGTTGAGGAGCAAACTCAGGTCTTGTCACCTTGTCGCTCTTCTTCCATCCACCGAAGTACTTGTCGATGACCTGGATGGTTTGGTCTGGGTCGAAATCGCCTGCCAATACGATAGCCACATTGTTTGGCACATAGTAATGGTGGAAATAGTTCTGTATGTTGACGATGCTAGGGTTCTTCAAGTGCTCCTGCTCACCGATGGTGGTCTGAGTGCCATATGGGTGGGTAGGGGTGAGGAGCTTCCATAGGGCAGCCCATCTCTTGTCATCATCGCTTGCCATGGTGATGTTCTTCTCCTCGTACACGGCTTCCAACTCGGTGTGGAAACCACGGATTACCATGTTCTGGAAGCGATCGCTCTGAATCTTCGCCCAGTTCTCGATCTCGTTGTTCGGGATGTTCTCCACATAGCAAGTCACGTCATTGCTGGTGTAGGCGTTGGAACCTTCACTTCCGATGCTTGCCATCAGCTTGTCGTACTCGTTAGGAATATTGTATCGGGCAGCAAGTTGGGAGATGGAATCAATCTCGTGATACGCTTGCTTGCGCTGTGCTGGGTCGATGAGTTTGCGATAAGACTCGTATCGGCGAGTGATCTCATCGAGGTAAGGCTTCTCCTTCTCCACGTCGGTGGTGCCGAAATGGGTGGTGCCCTTGAACATCAGATGCTCCAGATAGTGAGCCAAACCGGTGGTCTCGGCAGGGTCGTTTCTCGAACCTGTCTTCACGGCGATGTTAGCCTGCAGGCGAGGCTTCTCCTTGTTAACTGACATATACACCTTCAGACCATTGTCGAGGGTGTAGATGCGTGTCTTCATTGCATCGCCTGGCACGGTGGTGTAATGATAATCCTTGGCGGTGGCGTTCAAGGCTCCCATCAAGAGAGCGGCCATCATTACATACTTTAATCTCATTTTATGATAATATAGTTGGTTTAGTTCTCATAATCCACTTCTTGGTCGAGACTATCCACGAAGTTGCGGAATACCTCTTCTTCCACGTCACCCATGGCAAACTCCTTCTCGGCATCCTTCTTGATTTCTGCTATCTAAGAGCGGCGTGCCTTGATGTAGTCCTCGTGGATGCGGTTGGCATCCTCCAGGGTAATCTCGTCAATATGGTAATAGTCGCAAACCATCTTGTAGGTCCACGCCCATTGGTAGTCACGATAGTTGGCATTGATGTCCTCAAATCTCTTCAAGAGGGTGAGAATGTCGGAGATAGTGCCATCCTTGAGGTCGTCGATGATGCGCTGTTCCTCTGATACAGGGAGGAGAAGTCCTGAGAGATCATCCCAGTCGCCTTCGCCGATGTGGGTGGTAGGAGGGGTGATGGCTGGGTCAAGCTTCAACACTCTCTTCAATACGGCGCCCATGTAGATGCGCAGGGCGATGTCGTAGTACTTGATGCCCTTGTGGAGGGAGGAAGAAGGGATGATATACTCGTGATAGAGATATTGCGAAACATTGTCGCCCGTCACCTCACGCAGGTTCTCCAATATCTTCTTGCCCTTCAAGACCTCGCCCACGGAGTAAGGGGAGAGCCAGTCGAAGTTGACGATGCTCTTGCGGTTCTCCATTGCACGGAGGTCACGCTTAGGCCATTTCTTGATGTCTCGGTAAAGACCCACGGTGGTGATGTTTCGTCCAGGGATGAGGAACATCTTGTCGCCATCGGCTATCAGGTAGGCGAATGGCAGGTTGCGGGTGTTAGGATGGTGCATCAGCTTGCCGAAGCACACGGAGAAGGTACCTAGGGTGGCTGGCATCAAGAGGTAAGCGCCACTGGCTGTCTTCGAACCTCGCTCCAGGATGCCCCAGTGCATAGGTCCCATCTTGTAGGCGTGATTGGAGAAGTTGGTGGCTGAGCCAGCATTGTAGAACGAGAACATGCCACCGATGAGCAAGCTGCTCTTGTGGTGGGAGGCGGTGAAAGGACCGCAGAATGCCGCACAAGCCTCGCCATTGCTCATGTAGGAGTTGGCGAAGAAGACGGAGGCGGATGCCGTAAAACCATTGCTCAACTGGCAAGCCTCGCCCACGAAGCAATCTTGTATCTTCACACTGTTGATGACGCTTGCGCCCTCGGCGATGATGGAGTTCTCGGCGATGACACCTGTGCCGATATATACATTGCCATGGATGCTTCCGAGCAGGGTACAATCGCTCAGTCGGGAAGCACCATTCACCTCACAGAAGTCGTTGATCACGCAGTTGGTGATTTCCTTGGTGTTGATAATCTTCACGTTGTTGCCGATGCGTCCACGCTCAGGCATCTTGGTGTCGATGTCGGTCTTGATGAGTTGGCGAATGCGCTCCTTGAGTTCCTTGTCGGAGAAGTGCTTCACCATGAAGGCGGCGAGCTGACTATTGAGGTCGGAGAAGAGGATGACGTTTCCTTCGCCCACCTCATTGAGCACGCTCACTAGGTTGCCCTCGCCGTAGGTGGCTCCCTCGGTGGTCTCCAGGGTCGAGATGTTGGAGATATAGCAATCGTCACCGATGGTATAGTTGTTGATGAAATTGCCGATGTTCTCGATGAGACAGTCGTCACCGATGGTCACGTTGCGAAGTGTGGCATTGTTGATGCCTGAGTGCTTCACGAAGCCTTGGCTCACCTCCACGTTCTTGTCGAATCCTCCGATGTTCACCTCGCCATAGAGCATCACACGGTGCATGAAGTTTGGCTTGAAGTTTTCACCGACGTTCACGGAGGTCCAGTCTTCCGCCCAGCAGTTGTTTTGCTTGAGCACCTCGATTTCTTCGCTGGTTAGGGGTCTATAGTCGTTCATTTTGCTTGCTTGTTTTGTGGGGAATTGATGGGATTCCCAATACTAGTTATTCATAATCATGATAGAGGAAGTCGTTGTACGGATACTTCTGCACGTGCAACTCTCTTACCTTCTTGTAGAGTACATTGCGGAACTCCTCGATGTTCTCCTTGTTCTTTGCCGAGATGAAGAGGCAATCGTCGTGTAGCTTCGCCATCCAGGTCTTCTTGAGGTCTTCGAGAGGGATGTTCTCCTTCTGCATCGGGGTGAGGTCGTCTTCCTCTTTCTCCACCCAGGAGTAGTTGTCTATCTTGTTGAAGATGATCATCGAAGGCTTGTCGGCGCATCCCAGTTCCTTCAGGGTGTTCTCCACCACTTGAATCTGTTCCTCGAAGTCGGGGTGGGAGATATCTACTACGTGGAGTAGGAGGTCAGCCTCACGGGTCTCATCGAGGGTGCTCTTGAAGGAATCCACCAGGTCGGTAGGCAACTTGCGGATGAATCCCACGGTGTCGGCGAGGAGGAATGGAAGGTTCTCCACCACCACCTTGCGCACGGTGGTATCGAGGGTGGCGAAGAGTTTGTTCTCGGCGAACACCTCGCTCTTGGAGAGGAGGTTCATGATGGTGCTCTTGCCCACGTTGGTATAGCCCACGAGTGCCACACGGATGAGTCGTCCACGGTTCTTGCGCTGGGTGGTCTTCTGCTTGTCTATCTCGGCGAGTCGCTCCTTGAGGAGGCTCATTCTGCCGAGGATGATACGGCGGTCCATCTCCAACTGGGTCTCACCCGGTCCACGCAATCCCACGGAACCCTTTCCACCGCCAGATCCGGAACCACCACCTTGGCGCTCCAAGTGAGTCCAGAGTCTCTGCAAGCGAGGGAGCATGTAGCGATATTGCGCCAACTCCACCTGGGTCTTGGCAGCGGCGGTCTGGGCACGCATGGCGAAGATGTCGAGGATGAGGGAGGTGCGGTCGAGGATTTTCACCTGAAGCTCGTTCTCGATGTTGCGTATCTGCTTGGCGGACAACTCATCATCGAAGATGACCATACCGATCTCACGGTCTTCCTCTTCTTCGTCCTTGATGTATTGCTTGATTTCCTCCAGCTTACCCTTACCCACGTAAGAGGTCTGGTTGGGAGCCACCACCTTCTGGGTGAATCTCTTCACGGTGACGGCACCGGCGGTATCGGCGAGAAATTCCAACTCGTCGAGATATTCCTTGGTCTTGGCCTCGTCCTGTTCCTTGGTCACCAGACCCACGAGGATGGCGGTCTCAGCCTTGACTTCTGATATGACAAATTCTTTCATCTATTTTATACCTTATTATAATAGGTGCAAAGATACAGCAAAAAGGAGACACTACAAAATTATCAGTAAAGATTTTAGTATTTTTATCGTTCATCGTTGGCTAGCCCTCAAAAGCACAGCCTTTCTTTCGCACACAATCCGCACAAGATAGCCTCTAAATGCCACAAAAATAGCCGTTTGCGCGCGCAAATCTCGCAAACGTTTACGTACTTTTTTGCGTAAAAAGTGGGGATTTATTTGATTTAAATCAAGATTTGTATTACTTTTGCAATCGTAAAACAAAACTGATTTTCAAAAACAAAGATCATAACTACATAAAAACACAAAACTGCTGAAACATTCAAAAACTTAGAGATTGCCCCGACGTGAGGTCGGGGCATTTTTCTTTGTAAATTTTACACTATTTTCCTTTGTGTTTCTCATTTATTTTGCTATCTTTGCCCTCGGAAACCTAAATATCAAGGATAAAACAATGCAAAAAAGTATCACAACTGGACTTTTCTTGCTTGCTGCCCTCTGTGCACAAGCAAACAATTACACAGTGAAGTCGCCCGACGGCAAACTCCAAGTCAATGTGGAGTGCGAGGGCGGCAAGGTCTCTTACACAGTAGATTACGAGGGTAAGCAGATGCTCACTCGCTCGGCACTCGGATTGGTGGCAAATTATGGTGACTTCTCACAAAATCTCACCATGGGAAAACTGACCGACATGGGCGTGGAGCACGTAGCCTATGATGAGTCTCGCATCAAGAAGGCACATGTGGAGAAAGACGTGGTGGAGGCTTACATCGGCTTTTTCAACGAGAAGAAGGACTCCATGACCCTTCACCTGCACGTCTCCAACAACGACATGGCTTATCACTATGAGCTGATTCGCCCGAAGAAGGACAATCCGAAGTCGGTCATTATATATAAAGAGGTGAGCGGATTCAACTTCCCTCAGCAGACCACCACCTTCCTCTGTCCGCAGATCACCCCGATGACGGGATGGGAGCGCACCAAACCATCCTACGAGGAGGAATATACACCGGATGCTCCGATGAACAAGAAGTCGCAATTTGGCGTGGGCTACACCTTCCCTTGCCTCTTCAAGGTAGGAGGAGACGGATGGGTCTTGGTGAGCGAGACGGGCGTGTCGAGTGCCTACCCAGGAAGTCGCCTCTCCGACTATGACCCGGAGCACGGCTATACCATCGCCTTCCCTCAGAAGGGCGAGAACAATGGCATCGGATCAGAGTATGCCGGCATCCCATTGCCTGGCAAGACTCCATGGCGCACCATCACCATAGGCAAGACGCTCGCCCCTATCGTGGAGACCACCATCCCATTCGATGTCGTGGCTCCGCTCTATGAGCCTAGTATCAATTACAAGCCTGCACGATATACCTGGAGCTGGCTCATCTGGCAAGACAACTCCGTCAACTACGACGACCAAATCAAGATGATAGATGTAGCTGCTGCCCAGGGATATGAGGCGGTCTTGGTGGATGGATGCTGGGACACTCAGATCGGTTATGGTCGCATCGAGGAGTTGAGCAAGTATGCGCAGAGCAAGGGCGTGAAGCTGATGCTCTGGTACAACTCGAATGGTTTCGAGAATGATGCGCCTCAGACTCCTCGCCAGGTGATGAACAACTCCATCGCCCGCAAGAGCAACATGGCTTGGATGAAGAAGATTGGCGTATGCGGCATCAAGGTGGATTTCTTCGGAGGTGACAAGCAGGAGACGATGAAGCTCTATGAGGACATCCTCAGCGATGCCAACGACTATGGCTTGGAGGTCATCTTCCATGGCTGCACCATGCCTCGTGGATGGGAGCGTATGTACCCTAACTATGTGGCTAGCGAGGCTGCCTTGGCTTCCGAGAACGTTTATTTCACCGACTATCATGCCAAGAAGGAGGCTTTCGAGATGACGATGCATCCTTTCTCACGCAATGCCGTGGGAAGTTTCGACTGGGGTGGTGTGATGATGAATAAGTATATGTCTCGCGACAACAAGAGCCGTCATCAGCGCTTCACCAGCGATGTCTTCGAGATGGCAACCGCCATCACCAACCAGAGCAGCGTCAACTGTGTTTGCCTCTATCCTAACAACTTGGAGGACGTGCCTCAGTGGGAGTTGGATTGGCTCAAGGCTGTGCCTACGGCTTGGGAAGACGTGAAGTTTATCGCCGGTTATCCTACCCAGTATGCTGTGGTGGCTCGCAAGGCTTCCTCTGCTAACGGAAGCACTGCCCAGAAGAACAATGGCAAGTGGTTTGTGGGTGGACTGAATGCTACCGACAAGCCTCTCACCCTCACCCTCGACCTTCCGATGTTTGCCGGCAAGACCGTGGAGTATCTCACGGATATGCCTAAGAAGAAGGGTGACAAGTTCTTTACCTCTGTCAAGAAAACCTTGAAAGTGGGGAAGGATGGCAAGGCGAAAGTCACCATTCAGCCAATGGGTGGTATCGTTATTGACTAAAATAAAAAAAAGGTTCCTCCGAAGGATGTTACTCCTCGAAGGAACCTTTTCTAATATATGTGAAAACCTATTGAGATATTACTTGTTCTCGAAGACCAAGCCATCTGCCGTGTGGTCGATGGTGATTGGTTTCTCACGGCTCACCTCCTCGGCAAGAATCTTCTTGCTCAAGTCGTTGAGCACGTAGTCTTGGATGGCACGCTTGACAGGACGAGCACCAAACTCTGGGTCGTAACCTACCTCGGCGAGATAAGCGATGGCGGCTGGAGTCCAGCGGAGATCAAAGCCCTGAGGCTCCAACATCTTCTTGACTCTGTTCATCTGAAGCTCTACCACGCTGGCAATCTGATCCTTGGTCAATGGCTTGAAGGTGATGATGTCGTCGATACGGTTCAAGAACTCTGGGCGGAAAGTGCTCTTCAACATCTCACGGCTCGCATTGGAAGTCATGATGATGATGGTGTTCTTGAAGTTGACTACACGACCCTTGTTGTCGGTCAATCGGCCATCGTCCAATACCTGGAGCAGGGTGTTGAAGACATCTGGGTGAGCCTTCTCAATCTCATCGAAGAGAACCACACTGTATGGCTTGCGGCGAACAGCCTCGGTCAACTGACCACCCTCATCGTATCCTACATACCCCGGAGGCGCTCCAATCAAACGGGTGACGCTGAACTTCTCTTGATACTCGCTCATGTCAATACGAGTCATCATCGACTCGTCATTGAAGAGGTACTCAGCCAAAGCCTTGGCAAGCTCTGTCTTACCCACACCGGTGGTACCGAGGAAGATAAAGCTGGCGATAGGACGCTTAGGGTCTTGCAAGCCAGCACGACTACGGCGTACGGCGTCGCTCACGGCGGTAATCGCCTCGTCCTGGCCGATGACACGCTTGTGGAGTTCCTCCTCCAGGTGGAGCAGTTTCTCACGCTCGCTCTGCATCATACGGCTCACTGGTATGCCCGTCCAGCGGCTCACTACCTCGGCGATGTCGTCGGCGGTCACCTCCTCACGCACCATGGCAGCACCACCCTGGGTACTCTTCAGTTGCTCCTGAATCTTCTTGATGTCGTCCTCGAGAGCCACGAGCTTGGAGTAGCGAATCTCAGCCACACGCTCGTAGTTGCCCTCACGCTCTTGGCGCTCAGCCTCAAACTTGAGGTTCTCCATCTCTTGCTTGTCTTGCTGAATCTTGTTGACGAGCGCCTTCTCGCCTTCCCATTTAGCACGGAAGTCATGCTCCTGGTCCTTCAGTTCGGCTATCTCCTTGTCGAGTTGGGCGATCTTAGGCTGGTCGTTCTCACGCTTGATGGCCTCACGCTCAATCTCCAACTGCTTCAGGTGACGAGTGATCTCGTCCAACTCCTCAGGCACGGAGTCGCGCTCCATACGAAGCTTGGCTGCTGCCTCATCCATCAGGTCGATAGCCTTGTCTGGGAGGAATCTATCAGAGATGTAACGCTCTGACAGCTTGACAGCTGCGATACAAGCATCATCCTGGATACGAACCTTGTGGTGGTTCTCGTAACGCTCCTTGATACCACGAAGGATGCTGATGGCATCCACCTCGTCAGGCTCGTTGACCATCACGGTCTGGAATCGGCGCTCCAGTGCCTTGTCCTTCTCGAAGTACTTCTGGTACTCGTTGAGGGTGGTGGCACCGATGGCTCTCAACTCACCACGAGCCAAGGCTGGCTTCAAGATGTTGGCTGCATCCATGGCACCCTCGCCACCGCCTGCGCCTACCAAGGTATGAATCTCATCGATGAAGAGGATGATCTGTCCGTTGGCGTTGGTCACCTCCTTGATGACGCTCTTCAATCGCTCCTCAAACTCACCTTTGTACTTGGCACCTGCCACGAGGGCACCCATGTCGAGGGAGTAGAGTTGCTTGTTCTTCAAGTTCTCAGGTACATCACCACGTACGATACGCTCAGCAAGGCCCTCCACGATGGCGGTCTTGCCCGTACCAGGCTCACCTATTAATATAGGGTTGTTCTTGGTACGGCGAGAGAGAATCTGAAGCACACGTCTGATTTCCTCGTCACGACCAATCACAGGGTCGAGCTTGCCACTGCGAGCTTGCTCCACGAGGTTCTTGGCGTACTTCTCCAGGCTCTGGTAGTTGTCGTCGGCGCTCTGGGATTTCACGCTCTGACCTTGGCGGAGCGCTTGGATGGCGGCAAGCATATCCTTCTCGTTGGCACCAGCGTCCTTGAGGATGCGAGCGGCGGTGGTGTTGCCCTTCACGATGGCGAGGAAGATAGGCTCCACGCTCACGAACTCGTCGCCCATCTTCTTGGCAATGTCCTCAGCGTTCAAGAGGATTTGGTTGGTGTCTCCGGAGAGGTATGGCTGACCAGCGCCCTGCACTCTAGGCAAGTGCTGCATCTCTTGCTTCAGGAGCAAGGAGATTTGGTTGGCGTTCATACCCAACTTCTGGAAGATATAGTTGGTTACATCAGGTGCTTTCTCGATGATACCGCTGAGAAGATGCACCGGTTCGATGGTCTGCTGACCATTTCGCTGCGCAATGTTCACGGCTTCCTGTACCGTCTCCTGCGCCTTGATTGTAAATTTGTCGAATGTCATATCTTAAACTCCTTTCTTGTTTTTGTTTCTTGTTTTCTTTAGTCGTTTTTCGACTTCGTCAGCAGGTAGAGCGAATCGTGTGCCTATCTCTCGATAAGTTCTCTTTTTCTGTCAAATTGTCTTGTTTTGCTTGTTTTAACACATTCTGAAGGTCATTTTCTCTGTCATAATGGCATTTCCGGGATGGCTGCTGCAAAATTACAACTTTTGTTTGGAACTACCAAATAATGAGGTGTGATAAGGGGCGAAATTGAGCAAAAAAGGGGAAATGTGGATTTTCGGCAGAAGGTAGTTGCTGATTTTGATGGAGAAATGGTTGTTCATAGCTTTCAAGCAGCTAACTCATAGCTTTGCACGAACCAACTCGTAATTTTTGCATGAACCAGT
>ERZ1031540.301-NODE-301-length-11894-cov-8.024326_pt1 | contig 11894 bp, 9 predicted proteins | sample MGYA00519031_ERZ1031540 | MGnify/ENA primary metagenome ERZ1031540 (study PRJEB33719, sample SAMN04261166) | wastewater metagenome | biome: rural village; feature: human; material: feces | host: Homo sapiens | place: El Salvador | collected 2013-01-07 ... | reverse complement strand
CTGTTTGCACCTTAAATCTGCTCCTTTTTCTGTGTCGTTTTACACACTCATTTTAGTTGATAATATTGTCAGTCAAACGGAATTGTTTGAATTAATAGAAAGTTTTGCAAATAAAAATTTATCAGTTGGCCAAAAGAAAGATAAGCAGGGAAATAATTTTGAGAAATTTATTGCAGAAGTTCTTTCAGATGATAATAATTTATTCAAATGGAAAACAGAGAATAGAATTGTTGTTGGCCGTCATTTTGACATTTTTAAAAAAGTAATGTCGAAATTGAAAGTAAATAAAGAAAATGTAAACAGTATCAGAGCAACTTCTGAGAAGAAAGTTATTGGGCATTTAATGACTTCTGGTTCTCCTAAAACGGACATTATCGTGAGAGTTTATTCTAGCCCAGGCAAAGAGGTTGAGACATTTACAATTAGCTGTAAAAGAACAAGTGCTAAGGCTGTAAGTATTCATCAGTATTCAGCAGATGCATTTGCAGATGTTTTGGATGAAAAAAATGACTATCTTAGAAGTTTATTAAGAGAGTTTCAAAAAGTTGGAAATTTAAAAGATTTCGGAAAACAAAATTATAATCTTCTCTCTCAAGAATTAAAGCCCTATCTGGAAAAACTAGTTAGATGGGTACTTGGTGGATATGGCGGTAAAAACCTAGCAAAAGCTCAACTAGCTGATTATATTCTTATTTATGATGAAAATGAAGTTTTTATATATACATTAGATGAATATACAAGTTTTTTACTTAGACCCGAAAATGTATCACATTTTGGTACGCCGTTTTCATGGACTTTTGCCTCTGGAAGAAAAGGAAAAGATATTCAGCTAAAATGTAAGACGTTAAAAAAAACTTAACCCCGCAAAAAATATACAACGCCTTCATTATGCCTTCAGATAATTCGTTTCCGCAAAATATCGGCTATACTTCTGCAGATTACGTTTTTCCGCAGTCAGATACAGAACCCGTTAGTTCCTATTCCAAAATCCACGGAATTCTTCTCGACATAAAACAGCTGATGTTCCGACATATTCCCAGCGACAAAGACGCAATAATAACTTTGTCTAATCTGATTGAACAGGTGTGCTGATTCCCCATTCACCCCAGCGGAATTTCTTTGCCCTGTTTTTTCCATTCTCTGTATTCTGCTGTTGCTGTAAGAAGAACGTCGCCCGAAGAATTTAGTGCAGTTTCAAAAGAGTCCTGGATTACATTTATAATAAAACCAACAGAAACCATCTGCATTGAAGCTTCATTCGGAATCCCCAGTACAGAACATGCAAGCGGAATTAAAAGAAGGGAGCCGCCCGCAACGCCTGAACTTCCGCATGCACCAAGTGTTCCTACAAGGCTTACAAGCATGGCTACAGGAAACGAAACTTCAATTCCCAAAGTACGCGCGCAGACCAAAGACATAATTGTAATTACAACAGCGGCTCCGTCCATGTTTATTGTAGCGCCCAGCGGAATTGAAACTGAATAAATATTTTTGTCCAGTCCAAGATCTTCACAAAGTTTCATATTGGCGGGAATATTTGCGGCAGAACTCCGTGTAAAAAATGCAGTAACAGCGCTTTCCCTGATGCATCTGAAAACAAGCGGGTATGGATTTTTTCTGAGTGCAAGTGCAACAATAAAAGGGTTAACTACAAGCGCAACAAAAAGCATTGTTCCGACGAGAAGAAGAATGAGTTTTCCGTAGTCGTAAAAAATAGAAAGTCCGTTTTGTGAAACTGCTTCAAAAACAAGTCCCAGTACACCAAAAGGCGCAAACTGAATAATAATTCTTACAATATCATTTACAGCATCTGCAAGTTCACGTATTGAATTTTTAAGTCCGTCGCCTGCACGTTTTTTTAGTGTAAGACCAAGCATGACTGACCAGAAAAGAATTCCGATAAAGTTACCGCCGGCAATTGCTTTGACAGGATTTTCAATTATAGAAAGCAGAAGATTCTTTATCACATCAAAAAGTCCTGAAGGCGAACTCAGTTGTGCAGTAGAAGCAGGAAGCTGTACAGTAAGAGGAAAAATAAAACTTGCGCATACGGCTACTGCAGATCCAAGAAAAGTTGTTCCAAGATAAAGTACAATTACAGTCCTGAATCTTGAACCAATATTTTCATTTGCGTTTATTAAGGAAGCACTTACAAGTATAAGAACAAGAACAGGAGCAATTCCTTTTAATGCGCCTGTAAAAATTGAACCAAGATATGCAACCGGTGTTAACTTCGGACAAAACAGTCCAAGAACAGTACCAATCAAAAGTCCTATAACAATTTTAACAATCAGTGAAGTTTTATTCCAGAATTTAATAAACATGTTCATAAAATTTATTCCCATAAAAATCAATGGAATTATTCTATCAGATAATTTCGTTGAGTGAAAGACACTCGATTCCCATGTTTTTCATGTCAAAAATATTTGCGCGTGCAACATCTTCGCTTTGTGCGCTGCAGCAGTCCGTTACAACAGTAACGTCGTAGTCATAACTCATTGCATCATTTGCCGTAGCTCGAATGCAGTTAGGGTACTGTGTTCCGCAAACATAAATTCTTTTTACATCAAGCCGCCTTAAAATCAAATCCAGGTTTGTTTCAAAAAAAGCAGAATTGCGTGTTTTCTTCAATATAATTTCATTTTCCAAAGGCTCAAGTTCTTTGACAATTTGTGCTCCGAAAGAATCAGCAACGCAATAGCCGTGCCCTGCGTTTTCAAAAAGCCGGCATCTGGGTTTGTCTGCATTTATTCCGTCTTTGTCATGCTCGCGTATTACATGAACAATTGTCCAGTTTTCTGCACGTGCGTGTTCCAGCAGTTTTTTAATTCCGGGAATTGTAGCGGACGCTCCCTTAACGCAAAGAACTCCCTGTGGCAGAACAAAATCATTCTGCATGTCAATTATAAAAAGTGCCTTGTTCAATTCAAATGCCCCTTGTTGTTTTTTAGCTTTTAGATTGCACAAATTACAATTTTTTTTCAAGCATGGTTCCATCATTAAGTATTAAATGTGAATTAAATTGTATTTTGGGTGAATTTCATTCTTGCAAAAGAATTCAAAAAGGACTAGTATTTGCGTTCTTGGAGTTTACCTTATGAATAACAAGTATTTCGGAACATCTTCTTTTTACAAACGTGCATTGTCCATTGCTCTTCCTGTAATGGCACAACTTCTTATTCAGAATTTTGTTTCCCTTATTGACAATTTTATGGTAGCCGGTTTGGGTGACATTAAAATGAGCGGTGTAAATGTTTCCGGTCAGATTAATTTTATTTTCATGATTCTTATAAACACAATCTGCATGTCAGGCGGAATTTTTATGAGTCAGTTTAAGGGAGCCGGCGATAAAGAAGGAATGCGCCAGTCCTTTAAATTTAAAATTTTTCTTACGGGAATTTTCGGCATTGCTTACATGTTCGTTTCGTTTATTGCACCTCGCAATCTTTTTAACCTCATGGTTACTGTAAACAAAGATGCGTCTGCGATTGTCGACCAGAGCGTAATTTATTCAAGGGCAGTTGCCGTTTCGTGGATCTTGATGTGCGTGTCTCAAAGCATCGGTTCTTCTTTGCGCGAGATAGAAAAAGTAAAACCGCCGCTTGTAATTTCTATTATTGCGACTGTCGTTAACACTGTATTCAATTATATTCTCATTTATGGAAACTTCGGCGCGCCCAGACTTGAAGTTGCAGGTGCCGCTTATGCTACAGTTATTGCCCGTTCCGTAGAACTTATTTTGTTTATTGTTTACATCGCAGTTAAAAAGCCGGGTTTTGTTTTTGGAATATTTGATGCATTCAGAATCAACTGGAAACTTTTTGCAACTCTTGTAAGAAAATCGGCAATGATACTTTATTCCGAATTATTCTGGGCAATTTCAGAAACTGTCTCAAATGCACTTTACAATACACGCGGCGGCGCAGAAATTGTTTCGGGAATGGCAGCGGGTTTTGCAATTGCAAATCTTTTCTTTATCTGCTTCAGCGGAATTGTTACATCGTCTTCAGTAATTGTCGGTCAGGAACTTGGTGCCGGCCACATAGAAGAAAGCCGCAAATACAAAAACTGGATCCTTTCGGGCGCAACTGTCTTCGGATGTGCATTTGCTGTATTGGGTTGCTGCACAACGATTCTTATTCCGATTGTGTTCAAAAATCTTACTCCGGCAGCACAGGATACGGCAAAAGAACTTGTGATTGTGGCTGCCGCTTATCTTCCGCTTTGGGCCTTTATAAACGCGCAGTATTCTATTTCGCGTACAGGCGGCGACACTGTAATGGGCGTAATCTGCGACACTGTAGGAAACGCACTATTTCTTGCCGGAATGTTCCTGCTTGCTTTCCTCACAAAACTTGGACCGGTTGCAATGTACGCGATTGTAAAAGTCAGCGATGTTCCGAAATCCGTTATCGCCTGGATCTGGCTTAAAAAAGAAAGATGGCTTGTAAATCTTACAAAGGCCGGCAGCACTGAATAAATACAGTCACAGTCCTAGAATCTGTATTGCAAACTTTCTTCTATTATGATAATTTAAGGCATGAAAGTTGCAATCTTTTTAGGTTCAAAATCAGATTCTGAAACCATGAAAAAGGCCGCCGATGTTCTTGCAGAATTCGGTGTTGACTATAAGGCCTACATTCTTTCCGCCCATCGCGCGGGAGACTTGCTTGTAAAAACAATCAGTAGAGTAGAAGAAGAAGGCTGTGAAGTAATCATAGCCGGTGCGGGGCTTAGTGCAGCTCTTCCCGGAGTGATTGCTTCAAGAACAGTTCTTCCTGTAATAGGCGTTCCGCTTGAATGCATTAATCCCGGAAAATCAAACGGTCTTGCAGGAATGGACGCTCTTCTTTCAATAGTGCAGATGCCGCCTCAGATTCCTGTTGCGACAGTTGGAATCGGTAATGCAAAAAATGCCGCTTATCTTGCACTTCAGATACTTGGAATAAAATATCCCGAAATTAAAGAAAAGCTTCTTGCTTTCCGCAAAAAGATGACCGCAGATGCAGAAGCAAACGGCGGCAGCGGTTTTGAATTCTAAAATGAGGAATAATATGCAAAAAGGATATGAACTGGTCGAAGAAGAAGAAGACAAACTTCGTGATGAATGCGGTGTAGTCGGTGTATTTTTAAATCCTGTCCAACCACAGTCACAGGAGGCCGGTTCTTCTGAACACGAATACGAAGCCTATTCTGCAGCAGACTTCAATGCAGCAACACAGGCCTATTACGCACTGTATTCGCTTCAGCACCGCGGTCAGGACAGTGCCGGAATCGCTGTAAGCAACGGAGAGTCCATTCAGATGCACAAGGCAATGGGAACAATCGCCGAAGTCTTTAAGCCCGAACATCTTATGGGACTTGCAGGACATATTGCGTGCGGTCACGTCCGTTATGCAACCGCCGGCAGTGCTTCTTTGGAAAACGCCCAGCCTATTCTTTTACAGTCAAGACTTGGAGGTGTTGCTGTAGCACACAACGGTCAGCTTGTAAATTACGAGCAGCTCCGTGAAATGCTCGAAGAAGCAGGCAGTACTTTTGCTTCTACAAGCGATACCGAAGTAATTGTAAAACTTATCGCAAAGTCATATAAAAAAGGACTTGAGCGCGCCTTAACAGACACAATCCAGATGATAAAAGGATCGTTCGCACTTGTTGTAAGTACAGAAAAATGTCTTATCGGAGCTCGTGACCCCAACGGAATCCGCCCGCTTTGTCTTGGAAAAGTAGAAAACGGATGGATTCTTGCAAGTGAAAGCTGTGCAATAGATGCCGTTAACGGAACTTTCGTGCGCGACATTCAGCCCGGAGAAATCGTAATAATCAACGAAGACGGTGTTCTTTCATTTGAATTTGGCGAGCGTACTGCAAAGCGTACATGCATTTTCGAGTACGTTTACTTTGCCCGCCCTGACAGCATCATAGACGGAATTCCTGTAACAGAAGCCCGCGAAAGAATGGGAGCCTGTCTTGCCCGTGAAAGCGGAGTTCCTGCAGACGTCGTAATCGGTGTTCCTGACAGCGGACTCGGTGCAGCCCAAGGGTATGCGCGTGAAGCCGGAATTCCCTATGCATCAGGTATCGTAAAGAACAAATATATCGGAAGAACATTTATTGCCCCCACCCAGAAAGAAAGGGAAAACATGGTGTTCGTAAAGCTGAATGCAGTCAAGTCTGTTGTAGACGGAAAGCGCGTTGTTGTCATTGATGATTCTATCGTCCGCGGAACAACCAGCCGCCGTCTTGTACAGATTCTTCGCCGCGCCGGTGCAAAGGAAGTTCACTTCAGAATTTCTTCACCGCCGGTAAAATTCCCGTGCTATTTTGGAATAAACACGCCTACAAGAAACGAACTTATTTCAAGCCAGCACAGCGAAGATGAAATATGCAAAGAAATCGGTGCAGATACACTTGCATTTATAAGCGCAGAAGGAATGATGGAAGCGTGCAGGGCATGCAATCCTGAACAGTACGGTTTCTGCAAGGGATGCTTTACCGGCGAATACCCGATGTCTGTTCCCGGAGAACTTAACGGCCGCCGTTTCAGTTAAGACAGTTACAAATAATTGCAATTAGTTCCGTTTGGAAAAATATATTTTAGTGGAGTATAATTTATGGCAGAAGTAGTCGATTACAAGAAAGCAGGTGTTGATGTAAAAGAAGGCTATCGCGCAGTGGACAAGTACAGAAAGCAGTCCGAGCGTGCAAGAATTCCAGGCCAGCTTACAGACATCGGAGCTTTTAACGGAATGTTCGCTGTTCCAAAGGGACTCAAGAATCCTGTTATGGTAAGCGGAACCGACGGTGTAGGTACAAAACTCGACATTGCGTTCAAGCTTGGAAAGTATGACACAGTCGGAATTGACTGCGTTGCCATGAGTGTAAACGACATTCTGTGCAGCGGTGTTAAGACAAGTTTCTTTCTTGACTACATTGCATGCGGAAGTCTTGATTCAAAAATTGCCGGTGAACTTGTTAAGGGTGTAACAGACGGTTGTGTAGATGCAGGCTGTGCACTTCTTGGCGGTGAAACTGCAGAAATGCCCGACTTCTACGATGAAGGAAAATACGACCTTGCCGGATTCGGAGTAGGAATCGGTGAAAAGAGCGAAATGATTACCGGAGCAAAAATAAAGGAAGGTGATGTTCTTATCGGTCTTTCATCAACAGGCCCCCACTCAAACGGATTTTCACTTATCCGCAAACTTGTTACAGATTTTAACGAACCGTTTGTAGTAAACGGAAAGCCTTCAAAGAAGTCAATCGGCGAAGTTCTTCTTACACCTACACGCATTTATGTACGCCCGGTAATGGACGTTCTAAAGAAATATCGTTCTTCTGTACACGGAATGGTTCACGTAACAGGCGGAGGATTCTATGAAAATATTCCGCGCATGTATCCTCACGCAGCAGAAGGAAAGAAACAGCTTTGTTCCGTAATCAAAAAGGGCTCTTGGGAAGTTCCTGCAATTTTTGACGAACTTGTGCGCCGCGGTGCCGACCCAAAGAAAGTATACAGCACATTCAACATGGGAATCGGCTTTGTACTCGCAGTAAGCAAAAAAGATGCACCTGCAATCCTCAAGATGTTCAACAGCCATGCAAAGAAATTCGCCGTAAAGGGAATTCCTGACATGAAGGCTTACGAAATCGGATACGTCGGACACACAGACAAAGTAATCAAGGGTGAATTCAAAGGAAACAAAGAACTCACCAGGTTTGTAGACTGATATGTCGGTTATGAATATTGCCGTCCTTGTTAGCGGCGGCGGTACGAACCTTCAGGCTCTTATTGACTACGAAAAGTCTGTGTCTGAATGTCCGTACCACATAGCAGTTGTAATTTCAAATACAAAAAGCGCTTATGCCCTTGAACGTGCTTCCCTTGCCGGAATTCCGTCTTTTGTAAAAAGCCCGTATTCTGTTATGGGAAAGGAAGTCGCAGAAAAAGCAGACCGTGACACAAAAAGAATTGCTGTTTCTGATGCAGTGCTTGAAGTATGCCGTGAGTATAAGGTAAATGCAATTGTTCTGGCCGGTTATCTTTCTGTTCTTGGCGGAACAATCATTGATGAGTATGCCGGCAAAATTGTAAACCTGCACCCGGCTCTTTTGCCAAAATTCGGCGGAGTCGGAATGTGGGGACACAATGTTCATGAAGCAGTTCTTGCAGCGCATGAAAAAGAAAGCGGCTGTACTGTTCACCTGGTGGATTCAGGCTGTGACACGGGAAAAATTCTTGTACAAAAGAAAGTTCCTGTTATGGAAGGAGACACTCCAGACTCGCTTTACGCAAGAATTGCACCACATGAACACGAAGCCATGGTAGAAGGCGTCTGTCTTCTTGCAAAACTTCTTGGCTATTCACGCTGAACATAACTTGCTTTCGGCATAACAGTTATTTCTACGCGGCGGTTCCTTGCCCTTCCTTCAGGAGTCGAGTTGTCGGCAACGGGTTTGGTTCCGCCGTAACCTCTGTAAGTAAATATATCTTTATTGACACCCTGTTCAATCAGAATATCAATTATTGTCTGTGTTCTCTGTATACTGAGCGTTAACTGGCCGTTGGGTTTGTTTACGTCGGCAGTGTGTCCTTCTACCAGTATGCTGAATTCACCCGAGTCTGTTATCTTTTTGAGCGACTGGGCAATCTGGTGAATGCGTGGCTTTTCTTCGGGCAAAAGTTCTGGGGAGTCTGCAATAAAGCGCAGGTTTTGCATGCTTATCTGAATTCCCTTCGGTCCGTCATCAAGAATTACGTCAGGAACTTTGTTTTCATAGAAATATTTTTTGATGTTATTGTACGCAGTGTAGTATCTTCTGTTCTTTTCCGGGGCGCCAACTGCATGTACAAGAACGTCATCATCAAGAATAATTACGACTTTTCCGCTTTTGAGAAGTTCAAGATTCTGCGGCTCTGAAGTTATGGCAAGATAATCCCTCTTTGCAATGACCGGGTCGCATCTGTTTATTCCAAAAACTTGCTGCGCTTTTATCCACAAGGGATCGCTTCCGGCACGCCCTTTGTAGTCCTTAAGAAATTCACTGGCTGAATAAAGAACAATTCCGCTTTGCTTTGCAGTCTGCGGCTCTACCATATTTCTTTCATAAACAATGTCCATGTTTTCGTTAAGAATTTTTGGAAAAAGACAGGGGAACACTTTGCTCTGCATGAATTCTCCGTGAACAGGAAGAGAACCGCGTGCATCTATTACAATACCGGTATATTTTCTTGTTGCAACTTCATCTATTGGAAGAGTCTGCGTATACGGAATTTTATGCTTTACCAGAACTGCGCCCACGTCATTCAGATTGATTGAATGTTTTGTCTTGAGAAGGTTTGTCGCGTCTGCAAAAAAAGCCGGTGTCTGCTTTCCGGTGTCTATCATTCTTGTGACTGTTTCGAGGGTAATTGTATTGTTGAGTACAAGATCGCCCAAAGTATTGCGGTCATCTACATAAAGTGAAAGAAAAGGATCTTTTACGAGGGAAGACAGATTCTGCTTTATTTTGTTTATTGAAGAAGTTTTTCCGCTGGGCATGGGAATTCCGGCTTTTTCTACATCAAATGACACGTCAGAAGAAAATGTGTCTTTTGTCCAGTCTACAGAGCAGCTCGAAAACATAACGGCATCTTCTTCAGAAACCGCGGCACGTTGTTCAATCTGTGCCTGACAGACTGATGAGAAAATGAACAACATAATAGAAAGAAAATGTATTTTTTTCATTGAAAACCCTGAATAAACAGAACAGCCTCGGTATAGTTTTTACAGGCCGCTTTTTCTTATTATCGGAAATTATATTTAATAAACTTGAGCCTTTTAAAATATCTGCTATAATATAGTAAAATCAAAAAAGTAGGTAAACCAACTTTCTTGATTTTACGGCGAGTTCCATGTCGCTATATTATTGCAACTTGGAGCATCGCAGTTTCAGAGTTGGCTCTAGAAATTGCAATTTTTATAGCCTTCCATAACAGTAAGTCGGAGTTTGAAAATAAAATTAAATTCACCTTTCAGGGAGCATTATGAATAATAATTCAGCAGCAAAAATTGCGCCTTCTAAAAAAGTACCGTCAAAAAAGGCAAAGTCCATTGTCAGAGTAATCCGTGTTGGTCTTATTCTTGGAATTACACTTTTTTCGGTAATTCTGTTCGTTTTGGTTTATTTAAGGCTAGAAACCGGCCTTAAGTCTTATTTTTCTGACGAACTTGTAACACAGTCCTATATTGTGTCAGACGAAATGAATACAATGAAGGGCGAACTCGAAAATACTGCAAGTTTTGTTAAGTTTGAATACGAAGCCTCGGGGGCATGGGAATCAGACGATGATGTTTACGCCTCAAAACTCTTTGAAAATGCCGTTTCAGCTTACAATCTTGAATGTATTACCCTTCTGGACAAAAATGGAGCCATAATTTTGTCTGAAGGATCTCATGCCGATTCCGGAAACGATTTGTATGAGTCTGGCGTACATGGAACAGTCTCTTCTGAACTTATTAAACTTGGAACAAATATTTATGCAGTAAGTGCAGTTCCTGTACGCAACCGCGGCGTTATTGTCGGTGCTATTGTAATTAAAAAGGCGGCAGCAGATTACGACATGGTTGAATTTATAAGCGACTGTACAGGAAACGACGTGACTGTTTTTGACGGAGACCGCCGTGCCTATTCTTCAATAGAAGGAATGACAGACACTATTCTTGAAAACAACGCGCCTGTTCTTGCCGCAAAAGAGGGCGATTCAACTTTGATGACCACAAAAATAAACGGCCGCGGTTATCTGGGCTACTATTTTCCTGTAGAAGATTCTGAAGGCAACTTCCTTACAACGATGTTTATGGGAAAGCAGATTGATGTTGTATTTGATGTTTCCATTCACATTTTTGCACCTCTTATTCTTGTTGCATTTATCTGCGCAAGTTTAATGATTTTTGTATTTGTAATGCTTTTGGACAAGGTTGCATTCAATCCTTTGCGCAAAGTAGAGTCTGCAGTAAAAAATCTTTCGTCGGGAGAAGCCGACCTTACCTTTAGACTTCCTGTACGCGGAAACAACGAATTTTCACGCCTTTCTAACTATGTAAACAACTTTATTGAACTTCTGCAGGGAATTGTGCGCGAAATAAAGGCTGCTCAGGAATCCCTTACTGCAATCGGCGAAAACCTCAGTTCAAATTCCCAGGAGTCAGCAAGTGCAACAGCCCAGATTATGGCCAATATTGAAGGCGTAAGAAAGCAGTCAGAAAACCAGTCAAATGCCGTTACAAATACATCTGACGTTATTTCTTCAAGTGCAGTAGGACTCAAGCAACTTGCAGATCTTATAGGCCTTCAGTCCAACGACATCAACGAATCTTCTGCCGCAATCGAAGAAATGCTCGGCAACATTACGTCGGTTTCCAATTCTGTACAGAAAATGACAGACAGCTTCAAGGAACTTTCGTCTACTGTTATGATAGGAAAGACAAAACTGGTAGACGTTGACCACAAGGTTAATGAAATTTCAGAGGAGTCAAAGAGCCTTGTTCAGGCAAACGCCATTATTGCACAGATTGCTTCAGAAACAAACCTTCTTGCCATGAATGCTGCAATTGAAGCGGCCCATGCAGGTAAGGCAGGCGAAGGATTTTCTGTTGTTGCCAATGAAATACGAAAACTTGCAGAAAACTGTTCAAAGCAGTCAAAGAATATCCATGCGGAACTCAGCGGCATAACTTCTTCCATAAAGAACGTTGTTTCGCTTTCAAAGGATTCCCAGTCGGCTTTTGGTGCCATTGTCCAGAGCCTTGACTACACAGACGGCGTAATACGTGAAATAGGAAGTGCAATGGGCGAGCAGGAAAGTGCTTCACGCAATATTTTTGAATCTCTTGCAAAAATGCGTGACCAGG
>ERZ1031540.289-NODE-289-length-12011-cov-6.539896_pt1 | contig 12011 bp, 14 predicted proteins | sample MGYA00519031_ERZ1031540 | MGnify/ENA primary metagenome ERZ1031540 (study PRJEB33719, sample SAMN04261166) | wastewater metagenome | biome: rural village; feature: human; material: feces | host: Homo sapiens | place: El Salvador | collected 2013-01-07 ... | reverse complement strand
GCTGATTTATTGAGGCTGTAGAAAAAACAAGCGTTGCTTTTATTCCACAACGCTTATTTTGCGAACTTTCGGTTTTGTTTTTATTCCAAATCAGCAAGCAATTTATCTGCCTTGTGGTCTGTCATTGAAAGAATAATACCGCATTCTTCCTCATTTGCCCTGCGGAATTCTTTCTGAATTCCAAGCGGACTTGCACTTTCCTGATTTTCCGGAATTTTTCCGCGCAACTGTGCGACGGCTTTCATGTAAAGCTGCTCAAGGTTGTAAAACCCCTTTAATTCTTCAAGGTAGTTCTTTATCCGCCTTCTGGTCCGTTCTTCTTTTTTTGTATTTAAGGTTGAAAGATACGTCCCCAAAAATGTGACCAAAGAGCCGAGCAACGCAAAGATTCCGCCGATTATCGCCTCTTTCATAAGTGTTTACTCCTATAAAAAAGAGTGCAGAGAAAATCCCTGCACTCATAATTGATTTATCTTACGGATTGAACGATACGGAAACCATTTTTGTCATTTCCGTAATCACTACCATAAGCTGTTCGATATGTAAAAGGACGCTCGCTTTCCCCATAAGCTCTATCTCTTAAAATTCGACTCGGGTCATACTCGTCGGTTTTAGTGTTTACGGGATCTGAAACGGCATTAGAGGAGTATTTTCCTTCGAAATCCCAACACATTTCCCTTACATTTCCAGACATATCATATATTCCAAGTGCATTAGGTTTATACTTCATAACTTCATGAGGTTTATAACTTGATTCACCAGCTACTTCTTGCCAATTGTCACTTCCGCTATATTTGAAAGGACTGTTGTTTTTTCCTCCGCGGGCGGCATATTCCCATTCTGCTTCAGTCGGAAGACGATAGCCATTTGCTTTAAAGTTACATTTAACATTTTTCATATCTCCGTCAAGTTCTGAGTAACACGGTTCAAGACCATTCAGCTCGCTAAGTCTGTTACAGAATTCAATAACTTGTTTAAGCTTAACTCTTACTATCGGCATAGTATCGTCTTTGTAAGTACCTCTACCTTCTTTTTCTCCGGTAACTTGCTTCCACAGACTCTGAGTAATCTCACATTTCATCATCTTAAAACTTGAAACTGTTACAGAATGCACAGGGCTTGCATCTTCATCCTCGTTGTCTCCCATTTGGAAAGTCCCGCCTTCAACATCAACCATCAGTTCTGCCATTGTCTTTTTGAGAATTTTCCCCGCAAAACTGTCGGCAACGGCATCGAAAGCGTCTTTATCTTTTCCCCATACGAATTTTGCATTGTCAATCTTTACTTCCGGAAGTGATTTCAGCCATGTTCTGTCTTCTGGCGCTTCGAATGAAACCAATGACTTGGGTGGATTTCCGTATTCGAGGAAAGCGCTGTCAAGCTCAAGTTTTGCCTTTCCGCTGTCAATCAATTTCATAGTTGCCTGATCTATATTTTTAAAAATATACACACTACCATATATACTGTCGCCACTACCCACCATTGAGATGCGGCTGCTTGTATAAAGAGTTTTTCCGTTTTTATCTGCAATTTTTACTTTCAGGTCAATAAGACAACCGTTTTTTGTTTGTTGATTACCCCAACTGTCAATAGAATAAGCGTTTTCTACAAATGCGGCAGGAATAATCGAGTAATACGGATACTTTCTAAAATCTTTTTCATCAAAATAATCGCCCTTATAAGATTGAAAAAGAGCTGCCTCATTTTTTAAGTATGTATCTGTTACAGAAGTAAAATACCTTCCAAAATCAGCCCCTGGAGTATAATTCTTTGGTCTGGTACCTTTTAATTCTGCCATGTATGCAGATTCCCTTGGCCATCTTTTAGGAATACCAGTCCAGTCATCCTGCCATGATTTTTCAAGACCGGCAAGGACTGCTTCGGATATTCTTTTATATTTTGCTGACCATTCACATTTGAGACTTACTTTGTAATTACCAGTTTTGGTAGCACGGTCAATGCTGTCTCTTTCCAGTTCGTAAATAATTGCTCTTGGGCTATATTCAGTCCAATATTTTTCATATTCTTTGCAAAAAACAAGCCAGCTGTCATAAATCTCAAATTCATCAAATTCACCGATTCCGGGATTTCCGTTCTTTATGGAATCCGACAAGGCGTTAAAAGCATCCCGGGCTTCTTTTGAATCCCCGGCCGGTTCTGCTGCAACAGCATCATAATAAGTTCCCAACGCATATACGAACTGCTTTTTATTTTCATAATCCTTGCCTTTTGAGAGAAGCGCGTTATAATCTGCGTTCTGCGCAAATGCGGCAAGTGAAGTTGCGGCTGTTAATATGGCTATAATAATCTTTCTCAATTTCATTTTTTTCATCCTTTTCTACTCTTGTTTTGCAAATTTAATTGTCTGACCATCAGCGGTGACGGTAATAGTATTTTCGTTTATCGTGCAGAAAGGATTTTTTTCTCCATTGTAGTTGCTGATAATATAGACTGTGTCGCCTTTTACGGTGTATTTTTCAGTCATTTCGGTTGGTTTTACAGGATTCTGTGTATCTTTGTCAGTCTGATTAAAAGTTACTTCATCCTTTGTGAACGTAAGCGTGTAGTTCCAATAATTATCAGAGCCTTTCCAAGTCGTGTCAGAAAGTTTTACACCGCCACAGCTCATCAAAGCAACCGCGAGCGTCAATGTTGCAAGCGCAACAAAAAGTTTTTTCATAATAAAATATCCTCCGCGTTTATTGTCCGCCGACTATTTGAGGCGAAACCTCTTTATTCTGTCAAAATTATACAGTCAGACTTTTTCCTTGTAGTCAGTAAAAACTCACTTTATTTCTGTGAGTTTTCTCTATATACTTTTGCGTTTTTCTAAGATAAAATATGGGCATGATCAGCGTAATCAGTGTTGACGACCATGAAATGATAAGCCTTGGACTTGAGCAGGTGTTTTCGGAAACTGAAGACATCCGGGTCTGCCATTTCTGCAAGACAAAAGATGAGGCAGTAGCGTTCATCGGCTCAAAATCTCCAGAAGAGCTAAGCCGAACGGTTGCGATGGTTGACATAAAACTTGAAACCGAAAGTGGTTTTGATGCGGCGGATTTTCTTGTCCGGCGCGGAGTGAACTGCCTTATGTATTCCTCATTTTCAAACGCGGGCTTTGTTGTAAAGACCATGGAGCACAAAATCAAGGGCTTTGTCTCCAAAAATGCCGGCAAATCAGAAATCCTGGATGCGGTCCGGACAGTCGCACGCGGCGGAACCTACATCCAAAAGGATTTAATCCCCGGCATGATGTATGTAAGCTCAATCATGGTTTCCCTCACCAAGAAAGAGCGCGAACTTTTGGATTTGATTTCCGAACATCTTCCGAACGAGATAATCGCCTCTCGTCTTGGAATTTCCAAACGCACCGTAGAAAACTATGTCTCCCGCATTTTCGACAAATTCAACGTGAAGAACCGCTACGAGCTGGGAAAGTATTTGTAGAATATTGTCATACTGATTCGGCAGGGACATTTGCCAGTATTGATTATGACTGTCAACTGCTATATACTGTTAACGGTGATAATATGAATCTGTCGGCATATATAAAACATCAGGGAATCTCAGTGTACAGCCTCTCAAAAAAAAGCCGTGTTCCTTATACGACTCTTTGCAGCATTTGCAACGGCAAGGCAGATATGATGGAATGCCGTGTAAACACTCTTGTAAGAATTGCAGATTCTTTAGGTGTAAACCTGCTCGATTTGATAAATGCCTCTCTCTCTGTTCCGCCAAAATATAATTTCATAAACAGTGAAATAATCATTGATTCTTCCGATTTGCCAAAAGCGTTAAAAAATACAATCAGTGAGCTCGAAGAATACGACAGGAATAACAACACAATGTTTTATGAATGTGCTGATATGCTTTATATGATGGCAGACCGGTTTTTAAAGGACGGCGCCATTGACGGCGAAACTCGCGATAAGCTGATTATGAAATATCCGATTGCATAGCGGAGAGGATTTGTATGGAAATTTATGATTTTTCAAATTCTGAGTACAGCAACAGAAACGGCTTTTACGGAGGAGCTGCGGGGGACAAAGACGGAATAGTCATTGACGGTGAGCCATGGATTGCAAAATATCCAAAATCAAATGAAGGCATGGCGAAAAATGACAAGCTCTCCAAAAACTCACAGACACCGTTGTCGGAATATATCGGAAGCCATATCTATGAGATTCTTGGTTATCCGGTTCATAAAACTCTTTTAGGAATCAGAAAGAATTATTTGGTTGTTGCCTGCAAGGATTTTTGTGATGATAAAACCCGTCTTTTAGAGATGAGAACATTAAAGAATATTCATATTGCCGAGATGCGGCAGAACTTTAATGTGGATTTGCATGAAACTGACGACGACCATCTTGTAAATTTAAATGAGCTTTTTGTTCATTTTGAATTGAATCCTGAAATTTCAAAGATAGATGGTGTCGCCGAACGGTTCTGGAATCAGGTTGTAATCGACGGCTTGATTGGAAACAATGACAGAAACAACGGTAACTGGGGGATTCTTTCTTGTGATGACAAAAGGGAGCTTGCTCCGATATTTGACAACGGAGCATCCTTTTATCCAAAAAAAAGCACACTTGCCATAGAGCAGATTTTAAAATTACCGGAAGCAGAGCAGGCAAGAAACAATGCCAATGTGCAGGAACCTTTTACAATTGACGGAGAGCATCATCTGAATTACCGCTCAATGCTTGCTCTGACGAAATCTGAAATTCCTGCAGCTCAAGCAGAGCTTTTGAACAACGCAGTCATCAAGAATTCAGAACTTGTGGAAAGCAGACTGCCTCAGATAATAAACTTTGTAAAATCAATACCTTGCCGCCATAATGGTTACGAAGTAATCAGTGAAAACCGCAGGGAGTATTATCTGAAATCATTTATTACAAGATTTACAGATGTGTTACAGAAGAGAAGCCTTGAACTTTTGAAATAATCAGAAAAACCACTTCTCCCTCTTTTTCGACAGCTTGTTTGATAGTAACAAAATCTTACGGAATGACATAATAATTGTAAGGCGAAAAATTTTCCGAGCCTGGGGGGGGTGGCGTTTTCTCAGCATTCAAACAAAACAAATCCTTTCTCCGCCCCGAAAAATGCCCCAGGCGGCGAATGTGCAGATAAACCTGTCAGCAATGTTCACTGGAATGCGGACGGCGATTTGCAGAAGAAGTTTTGAATGAAAATTGTCCTGCCACAGAAACGTAAGAAAATCAGTCTGGCTGCTTGCCTGGTTGTACGCTTCCACAAAACTCAGAATGTAGCTTATAATTCCGCCCGAAACGCTCATGACAAGGCACAGCGCAACGCTGAGAACAATAAGTTTTACAAAAACCGCGCGGCCCGTGTCGGTCTTTTTGATGAACCGGATTTTAAAATATCCCGCTGTAAGAGCCGCAAGAAAATGGCAGAGCATAAACAGATGTCCGGGTTCGAGCGTCCTGTTCAAAATAAAGTCAATCAGGTGATAGAAGAATCCGGCAAGCACTCCCCACCATGGACCTGCAAGAAAACTGAGCGCCATGATAAAAATCGTGTCACAGAAAAGAGGCAGATGGTTTATCCAGGCCACAAAGTCGCAGATAAGGTAATCTAAAAGACCGGCAAGAACGCTTAAAGCAAAAAATACAAATCTCTTTCGATTTGACGAGTCAAACTTGAAAAGCATGGTTTATTATATCAGCTGTATAAAAAATATGTTATACTCTAAAGATGAAAAAAATCACGGTTTTTATTCTGTCTGTTCTATTCAGTTTTCCCACTTTCGCTCATAAGGCTCAGAAGCAGGCTGAACCGCTTATGATGGAAGGGCTTACTCAAAAGTGGCTGGAATGTGAATCGGCGGAGGAAGCTGAATTCAAAAAACATCTTGAAGATTTTCGTGCCGAAGTGAAAAATGCCTCTCCTTCTGATACCGTGATTTATTATTTTCCGGAAGCAAAGGTCATCTACGAAAACATTCTTGACGGAATCAACGAAGACGACAGGCAGAAGATTGCGGAAAACGTTCTCGGCTGGGAAATCCTCCAGAAAAACATTGCAAGGTTTCAGCTTGAGCAAGTCTATTATTCCTACAGGATTTTGATTTTTGTAATCATTATTGCAGTGCTCGCCTCTCTTGTGTTTTCGGTCATGTATCTTTTGTCGTCAAAACTCCGCAAGGAAAATCTTACCTTTACCGCCCGGATGATAAAAACTCAGGAAGCCGAGCGCGAGCGAATTTCCGGCGAGCTTCATGATACGGTCTGTCAGGATTTGGGTATGCTCCAGTTCCGCCTTGAAGACGAGGAATCCGTCAGCCTTTGCAGAAAAATCGCTACAGATGTCCGCAACGTCTGCTATGCGCTTACTCCGTCTGATTTGGGCGAAGGAATTCTTGAAGCGCTGATTTCCCTGTGCCATGTCCTGCAAAAACAGAGCGGCGTGGAAATTGTCCTTAGCATTCAGGCTGATGTCAAAGACAACCCGGCTTTCAAGACTTTTCCAAAAGACAAAAGTCTGAACATTTACCGAATCGCGCAGGAGATTATCACAAATGCAATAAAACATTCGGAAGCGGAAAGCATAAGCGTGCTGGTCAGAACCGTTGATGAAAAAAGTTTCAAGATTATCGTTTCTGATGACGGAAAGGGCTTTGATTTGAAAAACGCGCTCAAAAAGAAAAATCATTTCGGACTGAAAAACATTCAGACCCGCGCGGAAGGGCTCGGCGGCGGAGTCAGCTTCAATACAGAAAAAGGGGCGGGAACGCAGGTGACGGTCAACGTACCGTATTAAAACGGAATTTTGCAATCCGGACTGGATTCTGGGCTACATAAAGAACAAGACGGAATTGATTCTTACGCTTTCACGCACTGGAACTCATGCTGATTTATTGAGAATATGATATGCAAATAAAATATAAATATTTTATTCAATTTCGTTTACAGGAATAAATTTGCCTTGTTCAATATTAAAAACGTTCCATTTTATTCCTTGCTTTTGACTGGAAATTTTGAATGTTTGCAAAAATTTATTGTCTGCATAGATTCTGACTTTTGCACCTGATTTTGAGAGTCTAAGACTGTTTGAATCGTTTCGGTTTGTCCAATTGAACACAAAATATTTATAAGTTGAATTTTTATCAAGTTCCGTTATTGTAATTGTTTCTGGACCAAAGCTGTCCATATCATCTTTGTCAAGCCAAACTGTTTTATCATCGCTTTTTCTTTTGTCGCGAAATGAAATGTGATAAGAATTTTCTTTTATCAAATGCGCATCCAAATCTTTGGGAGTTTTTCCCCAGTCAAGAATTATTTTTATACATTTGTAATCTACTTTTTTTGGAACAGAATATTTGTAGAAAAAAATACTTTCTCCAAAAACTTCAAATTTTTCAGTTGTAGGAACATACTCATCATGATTTATTGTAAAATCATAAATTCCATCTGCAAGTGTGGGAAATGATGCGATTCCGTTATTGTCAGTTTTAAAGACGCCGACATTTGAAATATCAACTGTCGCCTCTTGGACAGGTTTCCCAGTGTCGCAGTCAGTAATCCAAAGCGATAGAAGTCCGTCAAATTCTAGTTCCGCAATTTTTTGCTGAATTCTTGCCTTATAAACAGAATCATTTTCAGCGTGCAAAACAGAAAACACAGACATAACAAGCAAAATTAAAAAAGATTTTTTCATAAAAACTCCTGTAAGATTTATTTTTTTTCAGCTATTGCAAGTGAATAGAAAGTTGAACCGTCAGGCTCAATCCATCTGTCGATAATATAGAATCCATATAATTCAGATTGAGACAGATTCAAATCTCCGCCTGAAATTTTTTCTGAATTTAGAGATTTATAGGATGAACTCGTAATATTTTCATAATAAAATGAAGATAAAAAAGCATTTTTTTCAATGGAAATTTGCTCAGCCGCCGCAACATCCGCAACAAGCATCGATTTATATGGAACAGAATATTTTGCAGACATTCCCACGCCAACATAAAATCCGTCGATTTTTGGAATATTGCGAATCCATTTTGGTCGTTCGCCAAAATTTCGTTTTATTTTTAATTCACATTCTGTTGCCGCATTTTTGTGTTTTCCGACAACCACCGTCAAATTTGAAAAATAGAAAACATCAGAAATTTCTATTTCATCAACAAGAAATTTTGTTTCATCGTCGAAATAATCGATAAAGGAATCTTTGTTGTTTTTAAAAGAATTTTTTGTATAAAGCGATATGAATCCGACATCAATTTTGCATTTCTGGTTCATTGCAATTTGATTTGCAATATGAATTTTTGCCTGCTGAATTTCTTTTTTGAGGCTCGCCATTTTTGGCGACAAACCGATGTATGTAAACTTGTCATGCTCCGTAGTGTTCAAAATCAAATTTATTTCTTCAATTTCTGTTTGGACAGAATTTAAAGAGTTTTTTGTCTGCATAAAATTTTTAGGTTCGCAGAATAAATTTAAATGAGAAACAGTAAAAAATACAAGAATAAGGAAAAACTTCATACTAAAAATATGGTAAAAAACAGACAGCAATTTTTTGCCGCCTGTTTTTGTCAAACTGAATCAGATAACTTATTTTAAATTATCTTCAAGAACTCGGTATGCTTCATCGGCTTTAAATTCTGCAAAAGCCGCAGATTCATTTCTTACAAATTCATTCAAGGAAGATTTAAAGTCTTTTTTCAAATCTTCTTTTGGATATTCAACAAGAACAACATACCAACCTTCTGGTGTTACCCAACTAAGAGATTGTCTTATTCCACTTGTATCTGCCTTAGCCTTTGCAATAGAAGCAAGTTCAAAATTTTCCAAAGCTTGAGTATTTCCAGTTTCTCCGCTTTCTTCAACATAATCTTTTATGGAACTTGCTATAACAGATTGTTTCCATTCGCCAATTTGTCTTGCGGCATCTTGAACTGCATTATTTTTTCTAACAGTTTTGTTCTTTCCCTCTCTGCCTTCGCCGACAAAATACATAACATCTTCTGCAACAGGAATATTTCTTACCCATTCCGGCATAGGAACTCCTTCTGCTCCAATCACACGTTTTGGTGCTTCAACAGTAGGAGCGGAATTTGCGGGTGTTGAAGCACAACCTGCAACAGAAATCATGGCTATTGCACATCCAAGAGCAAAGCCTGCATTGGCAATCTTTTTCATAAGATTTATCCTCCAATTTAATTTATAAAAAGCAACAAGGCTTTATTTTTATTTTACGGCAGAACAAGAACCATATCGGGATATATTAAATTTGGATTTTCAGCTTGCGGCATTTTGTTTTTGTTAAGCTCGTAAATGCTTTTCCATTTTTTATATGTTCCGAATTTCTGTTCTGAAATTTTTACAAGGCAGTCGTTTTTCTTTACAACATATTTTTTCTGAAATTTTTCAATCATTGCAAAATTATAAAGACGCTCGATTTCCGAAAAGACTGAATTTTGGGGCGGAATAATTTTTATTTCTGAAAAATGCAGTTTTATTTTAAAGAATTCGTTTTGTGTTTTTGAAATGTTATTGCCCGAGAAATTTTTTTGTATAACTTTCAAACGATTTTCTGCTTGTTCAATTTGAAGCGAGAATTTTTCATCTGCGGAATTTTTTAGTGAAATATATTTTTCTTTGCTCAAATTTAAAATGTTTTCAGCGAGTTTTGCTTCTCCATTCTTTAAAAGATAAAAATAACTTTCTTGCAGCGTCTTTAGTTCAGAAAATTCTTCAACTGGAAGATATGTTTTGTAACCGGAAATATTGCTTTCAAGGAAATTTTTGAATGTGTTTTCATTCATGAAAATTTCTGAAAAACATTTTGCAATTGAGAAAATTAAATAAACTGCAAGAAAACATTTTTTATTTATCTGCATCGTTCGACCTTGCAATTATTAACCCGGCAAGTTTTTCTTTTAACATGGAAAGTGGAATTTCTTCTGAAAGAATCTGCAACTTTCCAAAACTGCTAGAATAAACGCAAAAATCATTAGTCCAATAAGAAAATGATTCTGAAGAGTTTGAAAATGTTCTTTCATTCTGAATTTCGCTCATTTCATTTTTAAATGGAAGCCTGTATCCAGAATTGTTGTTGAAACCAATTTTGTCTTCTTCAATAGAATAAAATTCCGAAAGCCCATAAAGACGGCTTAGCCAGTTGCAGTAGGATGCCGCATCATAAAAAGTTAAATTTTGAACAGGCTCGTCCAATCCGTTTTCCGCTTTTGAATAATCAGGATTACCTTTCATTGTAAGAAAAGAAATCCATTCTCGGTTTGTAACTGCATTCATGCAATATTGAAAACCGTTTTCAGAATTTTTTAATTCAGGTTTTGCTGGATAAACTGCAAAAATATTTGTTGAAACAAGACGGATTCCCTGTTTTTGAAGTTCTGAAATTTCATCATAAATTCCAGTCTGGAACTCTTTTATAAGATTATTTGTAAGCTCGATTTTTTCATTTTTTAAAGAAATCTGATTTTCAAATTCTTTTACAATTCCAGATTTTTCTTGTTTTAGAAAAGATATGTCAGATTCAAGTTTTTGTATGTAATCGGATTTTTGCTCAAGTTCTGCAGACTTAGTTCTAATCAAATACAAATATTGCTGTTTCTGAACATCGGTCGGATCAAATTCTTCTAATGTTTTTTTTACTGTTTCAAGGCAAGTTTCATATTTGCGGCGTTCTTCGTCAGCCAAATCCAACGTGTTGTAATAAGTTAAGCCTTTTAAAACAGAATTTATTTCGCACAACTCAAAATATAGATTTTTATATTCCTCTTCTTTTTCCAAAAAATTTGTATTTTGAATCAATTTGATTACGTAAGTTGAGCGGGAAGAATAATTTTCAAACATCCGCTTTTCTTTTTCTGAAATTTTCTCTTTGTGTTCCAGTTCGGATTTTGCCTTGTCAATATCTTTTTGGCTTATTGTGTAATGAATCCAGCTTTTGTAAAAAATTTTTCTGTCTTTTTTCTTTTGACTTTCGTAGCATTCCCAAAATTCATTGCGCCTTATAAGTCCGCCAAAAGAAGATGAAGATTTGAAATAGGATTCAATGTAAACCTCATCTTCAGATTTTCGGTTTTCAATGGAAAATTTCTTTCCGTTTATGTTTTCATCAGAAGATACGCCTTTTTCCTGAACAAAATCTTTTACAGTTGACTTTATTTCACTGTTCAAAAAATTAGAAACTTGAATTCTAGCATCTTCTGCTGCCTTGGTTCTTACAAATTCCAATTGGCTTCTGCTTGCTTCTTTTTCAGACGCAGAATAAGAGCCTATAAAATGATAAATTTTTCCATCAACAGTATCTTCTTCAATCGGAATTTTTGTAATCCACCCAGGCCGAACTTTTAAATTTAGATCACTCTGATTTTTATAATCATATCCTGAAAAATTAGAGATAAGCCGTGTCGATTCGCATGACACACAAATAAAGCTTGTAAAAATAAAAAAACTCAATTTAAAAGAATTGTTCATTCAGATTGTCCTTTTGCAAATTCAAGAAATAAATATCATAAATTTAAAAATAAATCAACAGTAATAACTATAATTATAGTTTTAAGTATCTGTAAAATTTTAGCAATAGCTATTTAATAAAGTTATGGCTGTTGATTTTTTTACTGTAGGACAGAGAATTCAAAAAAGACGAAAAATGCTTCGCAAAACGCAGGAACAAATGGCGGAAGCACTTTCGGTTTCGGTGGGATATGTCAGCCAGATTGAACGCGGAGTTACAAAAATCAGTTTGGATACTCTTTCGGAAATAACGGAATATTTGGACTGCAATTTTTCAGAGCTGCTTGACGGCACGGTTGTTCAGTCAAATTCTTATCTTAGTGATGAAATAAAAACTCTGAAAAACAATCTTTCTCCAATAAACAAAAAAATTCTTTCTGAAATTGCAGAGATTCTCGAAAGAAATCAGTTGGAATAAAATCGCTTTCCTGTAATAATTGAAGTTACATCAAAAATGTGCCAAGATCGGAAGAGCGGTTCAGCAGGAATGCCGAGACCGAT
>ERZ1031540.283-NODE-283-length-12058-cov-6.059652_pt1 | contig 12058 bp, 10 predicted proteins | sample MGYA00519031_ERZ1031540 | MGnify/ENA primary metagenome ERZ1031540 (study PRJEB33719, sample SAMN04261166) | wastewater metagenome | biome: rural village; feature: human; material: feces | host: Homo sapiens | place: El Salvador | collected 2013-01-07 ... | reverse complement strand
CGACTTGACATATTCCACACAATACAAGAGTCTTAGGTTTTCCTTGTCATATCAAGGGATAAGACAGACATGAATAGGCCGCCATAAAAAACGGAATCTGGATAAGAAGACCAAAACTGGAACGCAGGGCCATCATAGGGTGGTAATGATTCTGTGCGTAAAAAGTACTCAGTATCATGTACTGCTCGTCACCAGTGAAGGCTTCCTTGATTCTTTTTATTCCGGGTTTAAGTTTAAGCTGGATTTTGCGTTCTGTTTCCTGCCAGCGTTCTGCAACAATGTAGAGCGGAAGGCACAAAAGCGTTACAGTAAGGCTTACTCCTATAACAGCAATTCCAGTGTTGGAAAATGCTTTGTCAAAAAGTTTGAATGCAATTTCTATAACCTGAACAAGCGGGTACAGGATTACCGAATAAAGTATATTTGCAAAGGACATTAAATTCTCCTGATTCAGACCAGTGTAATTGGCGGTCTTTTTTTTTACGAACGTATTTCAGGAACGCTGGAGATTCCATCGTTCCTGAAAACTTCAGTTGCTACGCAACTGGTTTTATTTACGTGTGCGCTCAAGCGCACTAATTGAACTCAATCGCAAGTTGATACTTGCTCAATCGTTCAACTTTAACGAACGTATTTTAAGGACGATATTAAATTATTTTAACACATTTTTAACATTTTAACAAGATTGTAAAATGTCAAGCAGTTTTTTTGCTGCATTTTCATAAGTGTAAGTTTCAAGAACTTCATCCGGTGAAGATACCGGTTCTTTTAGAAGATCAGAAATGCTGCAGTCAGTGCGGTCTGCGTCTATATAATGGGCTGATGTTCCGTAAATTCCGGGAAGACTTGCAGATTTTGAAATTACAGCTGGAGTTCCGCAGCAAAGGGCTTCAAGAGGCGGAATTCCGAAGCCTTCGTAGTATGACGGGAAAATAAAAGCCGCAGCATTCTGCATAAGGCATTTTACCTGCGCGTCAGAAACGTATCCCAGAAGTGTAACATTTTTGAGTGTCTGGAGGTCTTTTAGTTCTGGCGGAATAAGACCCGATATTGCTTTACCCGAAACTGCAAAATGTTCTTCGGGATGTTCTTTTGCATATTCAGCAATCCACCTGAGATTTTTTCTTTTGGAAAGACTGCCCAGTGTAAAATAATAACTGCCTTTTTTAAGCGAAGGGAATTTTTCAAATACTGTTCCGTCAGGAATTATGTCTTTGAAATGTTCCCAGCCGTTTGGAATAATTTCTATTTTTTCATCCGGAACCTTGTAAGCTTTTTTTATTCTTGCGGCGCTGAATTCTGAAACTGTCAGAACTTTTTTTGCATTTTTTGCAATGTTCCTGTAGTTGAGCCTGCAGTAAATTTTAATGAGTTTGTCTTTAAAACCGGCAAAATCTTTCGGAAAATCCTTTGCGTAAATATCATGTAAAAATGCAAAGCCGCAGTATTTGCCCAACGGAGCCGTGTTTGAAAAATTAAGCCCGGTTGCCTTAAGTTTTTTGCATGCACCCTTAAAATAAAAAAGATCCCAGAGAGGAAAAGAGCGAATCTGTTTTTCTGAAATCACAATGTGAATATTTTTGTATTCAGGGAAAACTTTTGCATTTGCTGGAATATAAATGGAAATATCTTCGTCTTTTATATACTTATCCATTCTTGCAAGAACTTCCCATGCAAAGCGTTCTATTCCGGTAAGATTGCGGCACAGAAAGTTTCCGTTGATTAAAATTCTGTTCATTCCATTCAGTCCCTGCTGTAGAGGTCGCGTGTGTAAACTTTGTCTTTTACATCAAGCAGATCTTCTGTCATTCTGTTTGCAATAATAACGTCGCATGTTTTTTTGAAAGCGTCCAGGCTGCGTTCAATTTTTGAATTGAAGAATGTGTCTTCTTTGCATGTGGGTTCGTAAACTATAACAGGAATGCCGCGTGCCTTTATTCTTTTCATTACACCCTGAATTGAACTCTGTCTGAAGTTGTCGCTGTTTGCCTTCATTGTAAGCCTGTAGATTCCGACTGTGGACGGTTTTTTTGCAATTACCTGTGAAGCAATGAAATCTTTTCTGGTTATATTTGAGTCTACGATTGCCTGTATAAGATTCTGCGGAACATCACTGTAATTTGCAAGAAGCTGTTTTGTGTCTTTTGGCAGGCAGTATCCTCCGTAACCGAACGACGGGTTATTGTAGAAGTTCCCTATTCGTGGGTCAAGGCTTACACCTTCTATGATGGACTTTGTGTCAAGTCCGCGTGTTTCGGCATAGGTGTCAAGTTCGTTGAAGTATGCGACCCTTAACGCCAAGTATGTGTTTGCAAAAAGCTTTATTGCTTCGGCTTCAGTGCAGTGAGGGTAAAGAACCTGTATTTCTTTTTTGATTGCACCTGACTGCAGAAGACCGGCAAAAATCTTTGCTTTTTCTTTCATTTTTTCATCATCTTTTGAATAACTTACGACTATGCGTGACGGGTAAAGATTGTCGTAAAGAGCATGTCCTTCGCGCAAAAATTCCGGTGAAAAGAGAATGCTTTTGTATCCGGTTGCTTTAATGAGTTTTTCTGTGTATCCGACAGGGACTGTTGATTTTATTACGACAGTTGCTTTTGAACCGCATTCAATCACTTCTTTGAGAACTGCTTCTACAGAAGAAGTGTCAAAATAATTTTTTTCGGGGTCGTAGTTTGTGGGTGTGGAAATAATTACGAAGTCTGCCTGTTTGTATGCAGCCTTTCCGTCGGTAATGGCAGTAAGGTCAAGTTTTTTTTCTGAAAGGTATTCTTCTATTTCTTTGTCTGCTATTGGTGATTTTTTTGAATTGATTAATTCAACTTTTTCTTTGATTATGTCTACTGCAAAAACAGTATTGTTCTGTGCAAGAAGTATTGCGTTTGAAAGTCCGACGTATCCTGTTCCGGCGACTGCGATTTTCATAAAAGCCTCCATGCACATAGAATAGTACATAAAGGCTTTTTTTTCAATCTTGAACCATTAGCTTACTGACATTGCTGTCAACATTTTTTTTTCATATTCTATTGACTTGAAGTGATGTAATATTTATATTGATTTTAAGGTTTCCGAACAATCGGTAACCTTAAAGTAATTTTCAGGTGACTTCGGTTGCTTTCGGACGGTATTTTTTTATGTCAAAAAAGACAGATACAAAAGAAAAAATTATTCTAGCAGCTTTCTCATTTTATAAAAATCCGTCTATGGAAAAAGCGTCCCTGTCAAAAATAGCTGCACGTGTGGGAATAACAAAGGCTGCAATTTACAAACATTTTTCGGGCAGGGAAGATCTTGAACGAGCAATGTCTGACTATATTTATGACACAACCCAGGCAGAACTGGCAGCCCTCAGAAAAAAAGATCCCGACCTCCTTTCAAGGGAATCAATGGCGGCAATTGCAGAATTTTTTGTATCGCATATTGAATTTCTGTCATTTTTTATAATGAGTTCGCCCTGCATTTCTGTAGACACACTTCTCTTGGAATTTAAGCGGCATGGTGTAGAAGGGCTCGATGATGTTATCGGCGCAGACTGTTTCATCAAAAGTATGCCCAAATACATTACATGCATTTTTGTCTGCACAACCTTTGTGCCTTTTATTCTTGGCAGAAAAGGTGGACGTGTTAATTCGTGTTCGCAGGATGACCGTTCATTTTCTTCAGGGCTTGCAGATCTTGTATACAGGGGCGCAGGGTTTATTCCGTCGAATGAAAAAAGACTTGTCGAACTTGATGAACTTTGTATAAAAGATATTGGCGGTCTTGCACCGGTAGACAGAATATTAAAGGCTTTGTCCGGTGTTATTGCAAAAAATGGATTTACTGGAGTGACAGTAGAAGCAATTGCACAGGAACTTGGAATGGCAAAAAGCAGCCTGTATACATGGTTCAGCAATAAATCTGAAATGATTATTACGCTTATCCGCAATGAAATGGGTTCTATGATTTCTTTTGTTAACCGCAATTTGTCTTTTGTAAATGAGCCGCAGGAAAAAATATATGTTCTTTTGAAAACCTGTCTGGAATATCTTATTGCACGCCCAGAAACCCTTGATGTATTCAAGTGGATTCAGCTTCAGAATATAAAAATATTTCCTGAAGGTCATATTTGTGAGGGAGTTGAAAATCTGGTCGGGCTTTCCAGATTAATAGAAAAAAACAGAAAAATTGTATGTTCTGATATGTCGCCTTTTTATATTCCGTGGCTTTTTTCAATATCGGTTTTTGTTGTTGTGCAGGGGCTCATACACAGGTTTTCAAAAGAAACGATGTGCGGTATTTTAAGGATATTGTTTTCCCTTGTCTGCGGCGGTGTTGAATCCAAAAATAGTAATTTTAATACAGATATAATTGGTGAGATTAAATAAAATAGGGGGTAAAAATGAAAAAATGTATTTTAACGGCGGCTCTGTTTGCAGCTGCAGTTTGTTTGTGCCAGGCTCAGTCAGACAAAGATGAACAGACTGTAACTCTTACAGAAGATTCTGCCGTGGCATATGCACTTGAAAACAGTCTTTCAATAAAAAGTTCCGCAATAGATCTTGAAATAAAAAAACGTGCAGGCGACAATGCGTGGAATGTTCTTCTGCCAACTGTTCAGGCAAGCGGAACCTTGTCGCGTTCAGGAACTTCAAGCTATTCTTCTATGGAAGCCGCAGCACAGAGCGCACTTCTTTCTGCAAGAGTCGGTGCTTTGGAAAATAAAAGCTCTATTTCTGTTGAGAATCAGGCAGCCTTGTACAACCAGATTCTTGGCGGAATGGGTTACGAAGACACTGAAAGCGGCCACTGGACAACAGTAGGAAACCTTGGTGTAAGCTGGAACTTAAGTCTTGCTTACATTGGCCAGATAAAAGCGGCAAAGGCAGACTACGAAGGCGGAAAAATCACTTACGAAAAGTCAGTGCGTGAAACTGAAGTTAATGTAAGAAAATTATTTTACGGGCTTCTATTGCAGCAGGAAAATATCCGCATACAAAAGGCTTCTTTGGAAAATGCAAGACTGCGCGCTGTTCAGACAGAAACAAATTTCAAAAACGGTCTTGTTCCCGAACTGTCAATGCTTCAGGCTCAGGTCTCCTACGAAAACAAGCGTCCCGAAGTAGAACAGGCCGACCGTCTTTTAAGGCAGCAGCTGGACACCTTTGCGTTTATCATAGGACTTCCCGTAGGAACAAGCATAGTCCTTGACGGAAGCATTGAGCCTGAATACGTTGATGTGGATGTAGACACACTTATCCAAAAATATTCAGCTTCAAGCCTTGATATAAAAAACCTTGACGCAACAATCAGTTCGTTAAAAGACAATCTTTCTGCAATAAATTTGAGTTCGTATACACCGGCACTTGCACTGAACTATTCGCTTCAGCCTGCACTTATTTACGGACTGGACTTTGACAGATACACAGATGCAGACAACTGGAATGACAGCAATTCTTTTTCTATAACACTTGCGTGGAATCTTACAAATCTTCTGCCGTGGTCGTCAAACAGACAGAATGCAAAGAATATTGAGTCCAATCTTAAAAAACTTGAACTCAGCCGCGAGATGGCTGTAGAAAATCAGAAGGTGGAAGTAAGAAAAGCCGTTGACACTCTTACACAGGCCAGACAGCAGATAGACGCAATGGGACGCAATATCAAACTTGCCCAGCGTTCGTACGAAATGACAATGCGTTCCTACAGAAACGGAACAACAGAACTTCTTGACGTTAGGGATGCAGAGTCACAGCTTGACCAGGCAAAACTGGGACTTGCAAACCAGAAATTCAATTATATAAGCGCGCTTCTTGATCTTGAGAAAACGCTTAACATAAATTTGACATCCGCAAAAAATGAGGGAGGCAATAAATGAAATACTCTGATAAAAAAAATGCGGCTTTGATTACCGTATTAAGTGCAGCCGGAATAATCTTCTGTGCTTCGGCCGTATCATGCAAACAAAAACAGGCAGCCCCTGCAGCAGCAGAAGAAACAGAAACAATGTTTGCCGTAAACACTTATAAAACTTCGGAAGGAAGTCTTGATGAATATCTTGAATTCGGCGGTGATGTTTCTTCTGTTTCATCAGTAGACGTTCTGCCTGACATGGCCGGAAAAATTGCAAGGATTCTTGTTTCTGTAGGAGATATGGTTCAGAAAGACCAGATCATCGCTTACGTAGATGCAAGCCGTCCAGGAATGAACTACAGCGCAAGTCCGGTCAAGGCACCGATTTCCGGAAGGATTACGTCTTTTGCTCCTACGGTAGGAACAATGGTATCGCAGTCCATGTCAATTGCAAAGATTGCAGACACTGACGAACTTCAGATAAAAGTAAATGTTGCCGAGCGTTTCATAAGCCGCATATCAGACGGTCAGACTGCAGTCGTTACATTCGATGCTTACCCGGGTGTTTCCTTTACTGCAAAGGTTTTTGAAGTAAGCCCTGTACTTGATACTACAACAAGAACCATGGCAATAAAACTCCGTGTTGAACCTGCAGACCCCAGAATACGCGTGGGAATGTATGCGCGCGTAAGGCTTGTTACAAATACCCGCAAAAATGCAATTGTAATTCCTGAAGCATCTGTTGTTACACGTAACGCAAAAGACAATGTATTTATAATTGTACCTGCAGTATCAGAATCAGAAAAACCTACTGTTAGGATATCAGAAATCACGCGCGGAATTTCTGTTGACGGCCGCACAGAAGTAATTTCCGGAATTACTGCCGGAGACGAAATTGTCGTTAAAGGACAGGGCCTTCTCAATGACGGCTCTACCGTAAATATAATTTCTGTTTCTGACAGTCTTTGAAGATTTACTCATGACTTTTTTACAGGAGGAGTTAGATAAAAGCTGCACAAATAGTGCATCTTTTACTACTCAACGTTCGCTTTGCGAACATTCTTATTAAGGAGTACAAATGACTTTTTCTGAAAAATGCGTAAATAAGCCTACAACGACTTTGCTTACGTTTATTATAATGGTCGCACTCGGAATATTCTGTACGTTCAGTCTTCCGGTTGATATGTTTCCTGACATGACGCTTCCGTACATGGTTGTTTATACAAATTACAGAAACGCCGGTCCTGAAGAAGTAGAGCAGAGTGTTACCAGAACAATGGAAAGCACTCTTTCGGGACTGAGCGGACTCAAAACAATGCAGTCACAGTCTCATTCCGGTTTAAGCCTTGTCTTTCTTGAATTTGATTACGGAACAAACCTGGACAGTGCTTCCAACGAGATAAGGGACAAAATAGATCTTGTGCGCGGTTATCTTCCTGATGATGCAGAAGCGCCTATTACCATTAAAATGGATCCTTCTATGATGCCTATCATGATGCTCAGTGTTCAGGGTGAGCGTACTCCGGAGGAACTCAGAAAATTTGCAGAAGATGTTGTCCAGCCAAAACTGGAACAGGTAGACGGTGTTGCTTCTGCAAACGTAATAGGTGGCCGCGAAAAGTCAATCAATGTTGATATTCCACGTGACAGACTTGAAGCTTACGGACTTTCAATTTCTACTGTTGCACAGATGATTGGTGCGCAGAATATTCAGAGTTCGGGCGGTGTAATTACAAGCGGCGACACAAACTACACGATAAAAACAAACGGCAAGTATAAGAGCCTTGAAGATATTAAAAATACTGTAATTACTTACAAAGCCGCGGCTTCTGACGGATTCAGCGTACCGGCTCTTCTTACAGTGCGCCTTCGGGACATAGCGGACGTCTATGAAGGCTACAAAGACCAGAGTACTCTTGCTTATCTTAACGGACAGCCGAGTGTTATGCTCAATATTCAGAAACAGAGCGGAAAGAATTCTGTAACTGCTGCAAAAAATGCACGCAAGGCTATTGATAAAATCCGCAAAGAACTTCCGGGTGATATTCAGATTATAGAAACAAACAATACTACTGACATTATTGAACAGACAATTTCTGAAGTTGTAACATCCGTTATTCAGGGTGCGCTTCTTGCAGTTGCTGTTCTGTTCATATTCCTAAGATCCCTCAAGAGTACGTTTATTATCGGACTTTCAATTCCGATTTCGGTTTTCATAACCCTTATGCTCATGTACTTCAAGGGAATTTCAATCAACATAATTTCTATGGCAGGTCTTCTTCTTGGAATAGGAATGCTTGTTGACAACTCAATTGTTGTTCTTGAAAATATTTATTCTTACAGACAGCGCGATGCAAAGCCCAAGGTTGCTGCAATTCTTGGCTCGCAGGAAATGATTTCATCTATCACTTCAAGTACGCTTACGTCAGTCTGTATCTTCCTTCCTATGCTTTTGTTCCAGAAAAAACTGGGTATGATGGGACAGCTGTTCAATAACCTTGCTTATACAATTATTTTCTCTCTGCTTTGTTCGCTGGTTGTTGCCATTGCACTTGTTCCTGTTTTGTGTTCAACATATCTTCCTATAGATAAAATTGTTGACGACGGAAAGAAAGGCTTTGCTTACGGAATTAACCGTGCATTCAATAAGTTCTTCTATAATCTGGACAATGCTTATGCACGCGGCGTTAAGTTCGTGCTCAGGCACAAAAAGCCGTTTATTCTTACGCTGGTTGTTTTGTTTGTAGTTTCGGTTTTCTCAATAAAATTTATCGGCTTTATTTTTATGCCGGAATCAGCATCGAATTCTGTTACACTGAACTTTGAACTTCCGAAGGGAACACCTCTTGAAATTACAGAAGAAACCGTACGCGAAATGGAGCAGATTGCAGGACAGGAACTTAAGGGCGTTAAGTATACTTCGGTTACTGTCGGTGGCGGCGGCCTGTTCTCTTCAAGTTCTGACACAAACCAGGGTTCAATTACATTCTCTCTTTATTCTTCAGAAGAAAGACAGGAAGGCTGGGACAACGAAAAGTCTGCAAAGGCAAAACTCAGAAAATACTTTAATTCGTTCCCTGGTGCAACGCTCAGTTTTGGAAGCAATATGAACAGTGCTTCCAGCGGCGGACTAAGCATTAATATCCGCAGTGATGATCTTGATCTTGTACGCTCAACGGCTGCCCAGATAGAAGAAGTCTTGAAAACAAAAGGACAGGATGTCGTAACAGAAGCTTCAAGTGATATAGAAAGCGGACTTCCGCAGGCCGAAATTATTGTTGACCGCGAAAGAATGTATGAACTTGGACTGAATATTTACAACGTTGGTGCAGAAATCAACGCGGCCATTAACGGAACAACTGCCAGCCGCTATACAGAAAAAGGCGATGACATCGATGTAATAGTCCGTCTTTCAGAAAAGGACAAAAACAAACTGGCAGACCTTGACCAGATTTCTGTCGTTAACGCACAGGGACAGCGCATTCCGCTTTCAAGCTTTGCACGTTATGAAGAAAATCTTGCTCCGGTTTCTATTTTGCGTGAAGACCAAGCGCGCATTGCCCATGTTACTGCAAAACCTGTTTCGGGTCTTTCGCTTGATAAAGTTCAGTCGCAGGTAATGAAACTTATAAATGACAATATTCCTAAGGATGAAGGAGTTACAATTTCATTTAGCGGTGACTATGAAGATATGATTGATGCCGTTTCTAACTTTTCGCTAATTATCCTTATGGCGGCGGCACTCGTATTTGTTGTCATGGCAAGTCAGTTTGAATCCCTTGTAGATCCATTTATTGTTATTCTTACAATACCGCTTTCGTTCATCGGTGTTATAGCAATTTATGCAATTACCTGTGAACAGCTAAACATTATTACCGTAATGGGAATGCTTGTTCTTGTCGGAACAATAGTCAACAACGGAATTGTTCTGGTTGACTACACGAATCTTTTAAGAAAGAGAGGCTACAATCTCGAAGAAGCGTGTGTTGAAGCTGCAAGAAACAGATTGCGCCCGATTCTTATGAGTACGCTTACAACAGTTATTTCCCTTGCACCAATGGCTTTCTTCCCGGGTGAAGGTTCGTCAATGATGCAGCCTATAAGCCTTACGGTTTTTGGCGGAATGACGTTCGGTTCCTTTATGACACTTTTTCTTATGCCCGCTATTTACTGCATAGTAAATTCACGCCGCATGAAGAGAGCACAGAAGAGGGCTGCAAAGAAAGCAGAAGCTGACCAGAGAAAGATAGAAGCCTATGACAAGGCTCATTCACAGAAAACGGAGTAGGTTATGCAGGAAAATGTAAATGATTCAAGTCCAAAAAATCTTGTTCGCATAGAAATTATCTGCTCGCAGGCGCTGGAGGAAGACTTTAATGAGGAATTCAAAAACGCAGGTGTTGCAAAACGTTACACAAAAATTTCGCCGGTAATGGGCGCCGGCTACAGTAATCCTCATCTTGGAGATGCAGTCTGGCCACAGCTCAACTTAATGTACATAATATACTGTGACGACGACGAGGCAAAAAAGATTCAGGATATTGTAGTAAAGTTAAGAAAACTTTTCATAACAGAAGGAATCGCCTGTTTCATCGGCCGCGGAACAGAAGTGTAATAACAAGGGGTTGTCTCAAAAGTGATACAACCCCTTGTTTGTTTGTTTTTGTCAGTCAGAATTTTCCTGATATTACTGCTTCACGAAGGCATTTATTGATGCGGGTCTGGTATCCTTTTCCTGTTGCTTTCATCATTGCCAAAAGATCGGCATCAAGTTTTATGGATATTAAAATTTTTTTTGGAGTAATATCAAAATATTCTTTATGGTATGGAACAAATTCCTGTAATTCTTCTTTTGAAAATTCAGGAGAATCCTCATCGTATACTATGGGGGTCTTTTCAATTTCTGCAATTCGTTCAGCCGTTAATTTTTTTGATGTAATCATAATAAACTTCCTTTAAGTTATTGTCTGCTTTTTGAGCTGAGATAATTCTTATTCGCTCTCTTTCTGTAAAGGTCGTAACAAGAACCAATAGACCATTTATGCAACCAACACCGTTCCTACTGTCAAATAAATATTTACAACAAAACAAATAGGCTTCCCTGCGGGGAAGCCTATTTGTTTTGTCAGTCAGAATTTATTAATTATTTTCTTCCTGCGTAATTGCTGTCAATCCACTTAAGGTATTCCCCGGACTGAACGCGTTCAATCCATTCCTTGTGTGAAAGATACCATTTTACGGTAAGGGTAAGGCCTTCTTCAAAAGTCATTTTTCTTTCCCAACCGAGTTCTTTCTTTATCTTTGCGCAGTCAATTGCATATCTTGCATCGTGGCCGGGTCTGTCCTTTACGTGAACAATTGTTTTTCTTACATCATCAGCGTTAAGGCCTGCTTCTTTGGCTGTAAGCTCAATGAGTTTGTCCAAAAGCTTAATGTTCTGCCATTCGTTTTCGCCACCGATATTGTATTTCTGACCTGTAATTCCGTCTTTGACAATCTGCCAGACAGCGCGGTTGTGGTCTTCTACATAAATCCAGTCGCGTATATTCTTGCCTTCACCGTAAACAGGAAGATTCTTTCCTTCCTGCATGTTCAGAATCATAAGCGGAATAAGCTTTTCGGGGAACTGGTACGGACCGTAATTGTTTGTACAGTTAGAAAGCGTAATAGGAAGTCCGTAAGTGTGGTAGTATGCCATAACAATATGATCGCTGGAAGCCTTGCTTGCCGAATACGGTGAGCGCGGATCATAAGGAGTTGTTTCTGTAAAATATCCAGTTTCTCCGAGGGAACCGTAAACTTCATCAGTAGAAATATGGTGAAAAAGAACATCGTCACGCTGATTGTCCAAAGACACATTCCAGAGCTTCTTCCGCACCAGCCGTGGCCAAGCCAAGAGCAAGGGCGACGGCATAGGCCTCTCCTTTGTGCAGACCCTCGTAGAGCTGCACGGAGGCGAGATGCACCTTGAGAGCGAGGTGAACAAGGGTTCTACCTTCTCCTTCTACATACCCAAGGCTGCTGTCGACAAGACGGTTGAGGCTGAGGCAGACAAGCAGGTGGCAGCTGCAGCAGCCGATAAACAAGAGCCGGAGGCAGTGCCCGGAACAGCCCCGCTTAAAGCCAACCCCACTGCCACCCACAGCATATTGCTTATCGACGACGAGCGCGAGACGGTGGCTCTGCTCGAGCGCAACCTTATAAGCGACTTCCGTGTGCTTAAGGC
>ERZ1031540.280-NODE-280-length-12090-cov-7.578812_pt1 | contig 12090 bp, 7 predicted proteins | sample MGYA00519031_ERZ1031540 | MGnify/ENA primary metagenome ERZ1031540 (study PRJEB33719, sample SAMN04261166) | wastewater metagenome | biome: rural village; feature: human; material: feces | host: Homo sapiens | place: El Salvador | collected 2013-01-07 ... | reverse complement strand
TTCAGTTTTTTATCTCAACTGGCTTATAATTCGGAAATTTTATTTAAATTTGTACAAAGAATATATTATTTAAATAACTATGAGTCCAAAGTTCAAGGAACAGAACGGATTCGTATTCAAGATTTTCTCCAACGAGGAAGCAAGAATACACATCCACATAATCAAGGCGGAGAAAGAAGCTAAATATTGGCTTGAACCTGATATGGAACTTGCTGAGAATTATGGCTTCAACAACAAAGAACTTAGTTTTATCGAAAAAATACTTACAGAATATGGAGACTACTTTAAAGTCAAATTCACAAGACATGTCGGTAAGCGTCTTGATGATTAACGACAAGGGTTTAATGATTTCCGTGTTAGGGCAGGACTACTTCCTTTCCTACAACCGCATTCCGTGGATGCGCAATGCAAGTATTTCGGATGCGCTCAACGTACAGATGTGCGGACGCAACGCCATAGAATGGCCTAATCTGGATGTAGATTTGGAAATTGAAAGTCTGAAACATCCAGAACGCTACCCTTTAATAATGAAAAGAAACGAGTTGGACAACTGCCAGTAATCTGGCGGTTGCTGTTCTCTCCTTTCCCAAAAGACAAACAAAACAAAAATGGAAGAAGATTTCGACATACGTCAGGAGCAGGGGCGCAAGGGCGAGAAGGACTTCGAGAATGCTCTGCGCCCGCTGCGGTTCGGCGATTTCAGCGGACAACAGAAGGTGGTGGAGAACCTCGAAGTGTTCGTCGAGGCGGCGAAGTACCGCGGCGAACCGCTCGACCATACGCTGCTGCACGGCCCCCCAGGACTGGGCAAGACAACGCTTAGCAACATCATAGCCAACGAACTGGGCGTGGGCTTCAAGATTACGAGCGGACCGGTGCTCGACAAGCCGGGCGACCTCGCCGGCATCCTCACTTCGCTGGAGCCGCGCGACGTGCTGTTCATCGACGAGATTCATCGTCTCTCGCCGGTCGTAGAGGAGTATCTCTACTCGGCGATGGAGGACTACCGCATCGACATCATGATCGACAAGGGTCCGTCGGCGCGATCTATACAGATCGACCTCAACCCGTTCACGCTCGTGGGTGCCACGACGCGCAGCGGACTGCTCACGGCTCCGCTCCGTGCGCGCTTCGGCATCAACCTCCACCTGGAATACTACGGACCGGAGATGCTGCAGAAGATTATCAAGCGCTCGGCGATGATTCTGAAGGTGCCCATCGACGACGATGCGGCTATAGAGATTGCGCGCCGCTCGCGTGGCACGCCGCGTATTGCGAACGCTTTGCTGCGCCGCGTGCGCGACTTCGCCCAGGTGAAGGGCAACGGACGCATCGACCGCGACATTGCGCGCCTATCGCTCTCGGCGCTCAACATCGACCAGTATGGTTTGGACGAGATCGACAACAAGATTCTGCTCACCATCATCGACAAGTTCCGCGGCGGACCGGTCGGCGTGTCTACCATAGCCACAGCCATCGGCGAGGACACGGGCACCGTCGAGGAGGTGTACGAGCCGTATCTCATCATGGAGGGCTTCATAAAGCGCACGCAGCGCGGACGTATGGTGACACCCCTCGCCTACCAGCACCTCGGACGACCGATGATTGGCAGCAACGCTGTGGAACCAACGCTGTTCGACTAACTCGAGTTTATAATTGAGAGTTGTTTTAGTTGAGAATTGAGAGTTGAAAGTTGAGAGTTATGATTACCTTGAAAACGTACAAGAAAGCACAGCCTACAGTACATATCATAACTCTCAACTTTCAATTCTCAATTCTCAACTGGAATGGCATACTTTTTGCCAAGACAATATTTGCACGATTTGACCGCTCATATTTCGCGAAAAATCAAAAACAAAATCCTTAGTCGATTTTTCGCGAGTTTTGAGCGTGCAGCCGTAAGCGTTTGTCCTACAGCATATTGTAGCGTTTTCTCTAAAAGTGTGCAATTTTCGCCTTAGCAAAACACAACTTATCGTGAGACTTTACAGTGTAAAAGCATAGGTTTTACCGGGTAAAAGCATAGGTTTCACCGGGTAAAGTCTCAAGAGGTACCATGTAAAGTCTCACGAAAAGTTTGTAAAACCTATCGTTTTACACTGAAAAGTCTCAATTTTTATGATTTTCCGGCTGCGCCGACCGATGAAATGGCGCATTTTCGAGAATGCGAATCTCTATAATGAGATTTTTCGCGGAGGTGACTTGTATTATATTTGCTTCTAAAAATTAAGAAGTAAAAGAGTAAAAAGTAAAAAAAACGCAGATTTTTTACCTTTTTACTCTTTTACTTTTTTACCTTAACACTCTACATTCAAAACTCACAACTCATTTCTGTGCAGCTCTGCGAGCAGCTTCACGCTCTGGCTGTGCAGGTCGATATGTCGCTGCAGCTTCTCGTAGATGCTGTTTATCTCTACGTAGTAGACGAGGGCGGTTATCTCGCCTTGCTGCAGCGCCTTCCTGAAGAGCGTAAGCGACTCCTGCAGCAGCTTCACGTCGCTGTGGTCTATCACCTGCTGCAAGCCCTGCAACTGCTCGTAGCTGGTGCGCAGCGAGGCTTCGGCGTCGTGCTGAGCCTGCTGCACCTGCAGCTCGGCACTCTGACGGCGTTCGCGTGCCGCCTTTACGTTGCTGCTGTTGCTGTAGAGCGGGAAGCTCACGCCTACCATGAAGCCGTTGATGGCTTCGCGCTGCTCGGTATTGCGGCGGTAGCCGAAAGAGATGTTAGGCAGCCACTCGCTCTTCTGCACCTTAAGGTTCATGTCGGCGGCGCGCAGGGCGGTCTGCGCCACTGCCACGTCGGCATCCGACGCTACGGCGAGGGCGCGATAGTGCTCGAAGTCGACTATCGGCTCGTAGTGGGGCAGCTCGGTTGAGGATACGTCGATGGACTTGCCGCCGTTGAGCTGCTGCAGCTGCTGCAGCAGGGCGGTGCGCTCGCCTTCTGCCTCGCCAACGAGGGTGCGCACCTCCATGCAGTCGATCTTCACCTTGTTCAGCTCAAGGGCGTTGGCGTCGCCTGCCTCCATGCGCTTCTCGTACATCTGCAGCAGCGTCTCGCTGTTGGCAAGGCGCTCGCGCAGCATGGCGAGACTCTGGTTGAGGCGTATCACGTCGATGCAGACGAGCTGTGCCTGCAGCAATATGTCGCGGCGCTGCTTGGCGAGCAGCCGGTAGCCTACGGTCTGCTGCATCTGCGCCTGCTTGCTGCGGGCGGCATACTTCGTAGGGAAGTCTATCTCCTGGCTCACCACAAGCTCGCTCTCGGCAACGCCGGAGTAGCCCTTCGTGAAGAACGGGCTGTACTCTACCGACGGACCGCCGAGGGTGTTCGTGGCTTTTATGTCGAGCACATCGGCGCGCATGTCGTGCGCCGCCGACTGCAGGGTGAGGTTGTTAGCAGCTATCTGCTTGAGCACATCGCCAACGGTGTCGGCGAGGGCGGCGCTACACGCGCTGAGTGCCACGGCTGTGGCGATTAGATATCTTCTCATATATTATCGGTACTATGAATGCGTTGAGTAATGTAGAACTGATGAGTCCGCCGAGTATCACCTTCGCCATCGGCGACTGTATCTCGTTGCCGGGCAGGTCGCCGCCCAGGGCGAGCGGCACGAGGGCGAGGGCTGAGGTGAGGGCTGTCATGAGTATCGGATTCAGACGCGAGAGCGAGCCTTCGACGATGGCGTCGCGCACGCTCTTGCCTTCTTCGGTGCGCAGACGCTTGTACTCGGTGATGAGCAGCATGCCGTTGCGCGTGGCGATGCCGAAGAGCGAGATGAAACCGATGACGGCGGGTATGCTTACCTCGCCGGTGGTGAGCACGATGGCGAAGATGCCGCCAATGAGTGCCAACGGGAGGTTGAGCAGTATGACGCCGGCTTCAAGGGCGTTGCGGAACTGCATGAAGAGCAGGAAGAAGATGACGACGATGGCGAGCATGCAGGTAAGGTAGAGCACGCGACTGGCGCTCTCCTGACTCTCAAACTGTCCGCCGTACTCTACGTGGTAGCCTTCGGGCAGCTGCACGTTCTCGCCTACTGCCTGCTTGATGTCGGCTACTACGTCGCTCAAGGCTCTGCCGCTGGTGTTGGCGGAGATGACTATCTTGCGTTGCACGTTCTCGCGGTTGATAGTGTTGGGTCCGGCGCTCGATATGATGTCGGCAACGTCGCACAGAGGCACCTTGCGTCCGTCCTGCGTGTCGATGATGAGGTTGCTTATCTCGTCGTAGTCGGCGGCTTTCACCACGAGGTTGAAGGCTCTGCCGGCTTCGTACACCTGCGAGACGGTCTCGCCGGCGAGATTCACGGCGAGGAACTCGTTGAACTCGGGCAGCGTGATGCCGTTGCGCACGAGCAGTTCGCGGCGCGGCACAATCTTCAGTTCGGGGCGCTCTATCTGCTGCTCCACGTTGAGGTCGGCGATGCCCTCTATGTCCTGGCAGGCGTTCTTTATCTGATTGCCGATGGTGAACATGCGGTTGAGGTCGGTGCCGAAGAGCTTGATGGCTATGCTGGCTTGTGTGCCCGAGAGCATGGCGTCGATGCGGTGGGAGATGGGCTGACCTATCTCTATGTTGGCTCCGGCGAGAACGGAGAGGCGCTTGCGCACATCGTTGAGCACTTCCTCGTGACTGCGGTCCTTAAGCTCGAACGGGGCTTCTATCTCGCTCACGTTCACACCGAGGGCGTGTTCGTCGAGCTCAGCACGACCGGTCTTGCGTGCCACGGTCTTTATCTCGGGCACCTGCAGCAGCAGTCGCTCGGCACGTGCGCCGATGGAGTCGCTTTCTTCGAGCGAGATGCCGGGCAGCGAGGAGATATTGATGGTGAACGAGCCTTCGTTGAACTTGGGCAGGAAGCTGCTGCCTAAGCAGAAGAACACGCCCATGGCGACAACGAACAGCGCTGCGGTGCCGACGATGACCTTGCGGGTGTTGGCGAGCACCCACAGCAGGGCGCGCTCGTAATACTTCTTAAGCCATACGGCTACGAAGGCTTCCTTCGGCATCTCGCCCTTGCTCTTGCCGAGCAGGTAGCTGCAGAGCACGGGGGTGAGCGTGAGGGCTACGAGGGTTGAGGCGAAGAGGGCTGTGACGAAGGCTATGCCAAGGGGTATGAGCATGCGGCCTTCCATGCCGCTGAGGAAGAACAGCGGCGCAAAGCTCACCACGATAATCAGCGTGGAGTTGAGGATAGGCATGCGCACTTCTCGCGAAGCGTTGAACACGAGTTCGATGATAGGCACACGCTCTGCCTCGGGCAGCGCGCGGTTCTGGCGTATGTGCTTGTAGACGTTCTCCACATCTACTATGGCGTCGTCTACGAGCGAGCCGATGGCTATGGCAAGTCCGCCGAGGGTCATGGTGTTGATGCTTATACCGAGGGCGTTGAGCACTATCATCGCCACGAGGAACGAGATTGGTATCGTGACGAGCGAGATGACCGTGGTGCGCACGTTGGCGAGGAATATCATAAGGATGATAACCACGAAGATGGCGCCCTCGATGAGCGATTTCTGCACGTTGTCGATACTGCTCTCGATGAAGTCAGACTGACGGAAGATGTCGGTAGAGATATGCACGTCGGCGGGCAGGGTCTGCTTGAGGTCGGCGAGTGCGAGGTCGAGATGCTTGGTGAGGTCGATGGTGCTGGTGTTGGGCTGCTTCGTAACGGTGAGGAGCACGGCTGACTGGGCGCGCTCGCTGGCTACGCCGAGCTTGGGCGACTGGTTGCCTATCTTTATGTCGGCTACGTCGGCAAGGGTGACTACGCTCTCGCCATTCTTCTTCACGATGCACGTGCCGAGCTTCTCGACGTCGTTAGTGGAGGTGATGCCGCGGATGATGTACTCGTTGCCGTACTTGTACTGCACGCCGCCGTTGGTGTTGGTGTTCATGCCGCGAGTGCATGCCATGATGTCGGTGAGCGACACGCCGAAGTGCTTCATGCGACCGGGGCTGACGAGTATCTGATACTCCTTGATGTCGCCGCCGTGAACGCTCACCTGAGCCACGCCGCCGGTGGAGAGCAGTCGCGGACGTATCACCCAGTCGGCGTACGTGCGCAGGTCTTGCTGCGAGGTGTGCTTGCTGGTGAGGCTCACGATGAGCACTTCGCCGAGTATCGACGACTGCGGACCGAGCACCGGAGCGCTCACTCCGGCGGGCATCTGCTCGCCTACTGCGGCGAGTTTCTCGCTCACTATCTGGCGGGCGAGATAGATGTCGGTGCCCCAGTCGAACTCAACCCACACAACGGAGAAGCCGTTGGTAGACTGCGAACGCACGCGGCGCACACCAGTACTGCCGTTGACGGCGGTCTCTATAGGGAACGTGACGAGCTGCTCCACCTCTTCGGTAGCCATGCCGCCGGCTTCGGTCATGATGACTACGGTGGGGGCGTTGAGGTCGGGGAACACGTCAACATCGGTCTGGCTGGTGGAATAAAGGCCGCCTATGACGAGCAGCACCGACGCCACCAACACGAGTATTCTGTTCTCAAGCGAGAAGCGTATTATCTTGTTCAGCATAGTTCTTTTTTTTATTAGTTGACAAGTTAACGAGGAGACAAGTTGACAAGGAGATTTCCTCAGGGGGTGCACTTGTCTCAAGTGCACCAACAAAGCAAGAAGTGCACCAACCAAGCTGCCATTGTATCTTCCCACAGAATTCACAGAACACACAGAAGCCTCTTGCTGAAATGTACTCCCACAGAATTCACAGAATTTTCTTGCAGAGGAGAACTTCTGTGTATTCTGCGTGTTCCGTGGGACAATACTACGCAACCTAAACATCTGTGTGCATCTGTGCCATCTGTGGGAGGATTATTAAGTGGGTGGCGTGGGTATGGCAGGGATGCCATACCCTCCTAAGTGTGTTCTGTGGGCAGTACATCTCTGCTTGGTTGGTGCAGCAGAGACTGCTGCACCCCCTAACATTCCGTGCATTCCGTCCCTCGTCTACTTCAGAAATTAATGATTATGGTTATGCGCCGGGATGGCGTTTGCAGCCGAAGCCAATCTCACTTGCACGGCGCCCTTTGTTACAACACGGTCGCCCTGCTTAACACCGGTGAGTATCTCTACACGCTCGCCGTCGCTCTCGCCGAGCGTCACCTCCTGCTTGCGGTAGCCTTCGGCGTCTATCTGTACGTAGACGAAATGGATGCCCTGCTCCTCGGTAAGGGCGGTGAGGGGCAGCGTGATGACGTTCGGGCGGTCTTGGGTTATGAGGTATATCTCGGCGTAAGAGCCCTGCACGACGTCGCCGGTGTTGTTGAACTCGAAGATGACGGGCAGGTAGGAGTTGTTCACCTCTGCCGAACGTCCGTACGACTGTATGTGTCCGCCCATCTCGGCGATGTCGTAGAGACGCTTGCTGTAGCTTGTGCGGAACTTGGCGCCGCGTATCTTGTTGAGTTCGTTGAAGCGGCGCTCGGGTATCTCGGCACGCAGGTAGAGGTGCTTGTTCTGAGTGATGATGGCGAGCGGCTGACCGGCTTCTACGTAGTCGCCGCCGTTGACGAGACACTGCTTAACGTAGCCGCCGCGCGGCGCCGTAACCACTACTCCACCCTCGCTGCGCGTGCGCTTCATGCCGTTATACGTTAGCTTGGCTGCTTCGTATTCGGCTTTTGCCACGGCGAGGTCCTTCTCGCTTATTATCTTGTCCTTGATGAGTATCTTGGCACGTGTGTAGTCGCGCTCTGCACGCTCGTAGTCGATGCGGGCACGCTGCACGGGGTCGCCCTCTGCGGTCTGCATGCCGGCTGAGGTGATAGAGAAGAGCGTGGTGCCGGCAGACACCTTCAAGCCCTCGCTCACGTGGTTCTTGTACTGCACGCGTCCGCTGATGGTTGCAACGACGGTGGTCACGTCGCACGAGGCTGACATCACCTTTCCACTGGTGTGTATAACGCCGTGGAAGGTGCCCGGCTTCACTTCCTCTACCTTCACGCCGGCTGCACGGGCTTTCTCCGCAGAGAGTATTATCTCGTCGGTGTGGGCGCCATTTGCATCGCCACCGTGTTCTGCTTCTTCGGCAGCGTGGTCATGATGCTCGGCTTCCTCGGCGTGGTCGTGGTCATGATCGTGGTCGAGATGGTCGTGCGACTGGCCTCCGCAAGCGGCAATGCCCGCCACGAAGACTGCTGATAATAAGTAATAGGATAATCTTCTAAGCATATTTTGTTTGTTGTTAATTACTAAGAGAAAAATAATCGTTAACAAAGTTCGGAAAAAGATTCTGCAACCTTGTTGCAAATATTTCAAAGGGAGCAACTTAAGGGGGTGCAGTGCCATCCTCAGGGGGTACAGTGCCATCTTCAAGGGGGTGCAGCTGTCTCAGCTGCACCAACAAAACAGTTGACATTTTTTGCTCGGTTGGTGCACTTGAGACAAGTGCACCCCCTGAGAGCCTCCTACAATGGTATATACGCAAAGAGGGCATGGCGGAATGCCATGCCCTCTTATGAATTTATTGGTTGGTGCAACGTTTGCTTGGATGGTGCAACGTTAGCTCGGTTGGTGCAACGTTTGCTCGGTTGGTGCACTTGAGACAAGTGCACCCCCTGAGTGCGCCCCCTAAAATATTACTTAACGAGTACCTTCTTAACCTTGCCGTCAGCAGAGCGAACGATGTTCAGACCCTTCTGGAGCTTAGAAAGCTTAACGCCGTCAACAGAGAATACTTCGAACTCGCCCTCAGCAACTGTTGTTGCGTTGATGCCAGTCGCAGGATCCTTCGTCCAGTCCTTGTCAACCACCTTAACGTAGTTGTATGTAGCACGCGACTTGTCGTTAGCGCCCTCGCCAGTACCCATCTTAACGGTCGGGAGAGTGAAGAGATAGCTCATTGCGCTTGCAGCAATCTTAACCTCGCCGTTTACAACGAAGCCCAGAGCCTTAGAAACCTCTACCAGGAACGGAGCTGTCTCAGCGAACTTGCCAGTGTTGTTGTTTGTAGCAGATGTCTGGAAGTATCCCTGGAGCATCTGGTCTGCGCTTGTGCGATACAAGTGGAGAGTATTGTCCCAAGCTGTCGGAACAGCGCCGAGACCGATTACATCCTCGCAGTTGCCAGTACATGTAGACGGGTCGATAGACATAACGATCTTCTGAGTATCCCAATCTACCGGAATCTCCCACTCGAAGCCATTGCCGTCGGCTACGTAGTTCTCCTTGCAGAACGGTTCTGCAGCAGGTTTCTTAGCCTCGTAGTTGAACTCGCCACCGTAGTTCTTCTCGCCAGCCTTCATGGTGAATGTCATCATGAATTCGTCGGCTGCGTTATAAGAGATAGAGAACTCGGCTGTTGCAGATGCAGCACCGAGGAATGTAGCAGTAGCCTCGTCAGCAGTAGCGTTGAGAACCATTGCTGGCTCATCTGGAGTTACTTCACCCTCACCCTCTTCTGCGAGCGGCTCCTGACCACCTGGTTCTGTTGTAGGAAGTGTACCAGTGAATACGAGGTCCTGAGTCTTCTCGTTGAGTGTTACGTCCTTAAGAGTGAGCGTGAACTCACCTGTTTCAGTAGCCAAGAACTCTACGTTAGCCTTGTCAGCCTTGAAGAGGTCTGTCTCAGGAGCTGCTGCGTCGTAGATGTGGAGGTTGCTTGTGTAAACCTCTGGCTCTGGCTTTTCTTCCTCGTAGTTGAACTCGCCCTCATAGAGAACACCTTCGCCCTCGATAGCGATACCCATCTTAATCTCGTCGTCAGAAACTTCTGAGATTGCGAATGTAGCTGTTACATCGCCAAGGATTGCCTTTGTAGCAGTGTTAGGTGTAGCAGATATGTAGAGAGGCTCTGCTGCTTCCGCTGTTGGAGCTACCTCAGGTGTCGTACCTACGAATACGAGGTCGTTTTCAGCACCACGGAGAGCAACCTGCTTAAGTGTAATCTTATAAGAGTCGTCAGAGTACTTGATGATGTTCACGTCAGCCTGAGGCATATCAACAACATCTTCCTCGCTTTCTGCATCAGTCAACTTGAGGTTGCTTGTGTATGTCTTGTCAGAAGTTACCTCAGGCTCTGCTGCTACAACATTGAGAGTTGCATCCCAAACGCCACCACCGTCAGAAAGGATGTCGCTTGAACCTCCAGGAAGGATGCAGTTCCAGTCGATCTTGAAGCGGATGCGGTATGTACCCGGCTCAGTAGGAGCTGTGAATGAAGGAGGATTAACGTTGCTACGATCGTCACCAGAAACAGAAGCACCGGTAGAGTTGTAGCCATTGCCATCGTTTACCTTCGGATTAGCAAGTGTAGTATAGAAGCTGTAGGCTACCAAGTCGGTACCTGCCTGATCCCACTGGCCTTCCTTATAAGAGAACTCGCCGTCGTTGTCGCGGTCGATGTATACATAACCGTTCATCCACTGACCTGAGTAGTTGAACGAAGCTGTCAGCTCGCTGCCTGCCTCAACATTGAATACAGACGATGTGTGATCCTCGTAAGCTGCCTTTGAAGCGAATACGTTTACAGTCTGCTTGTCCTTGCCTGTCTGCTGGAGAGAGAAGCTGCTGAGGACACGGTCGTTACGTGAGTGGTAAGCTGTCTTGTCGAAGTTAACAGTGTACTTCTCTGTTACTTCGCCGCCAGTCTCGCCACCGCCGGTAGAACCGCCGCCAGTAGACTCGAAGCCTTCGTCTGTGCCGAAGGTGTACTCAAAAGCAAAGCCTGCAGACAATTTACCCTTGAAATATGCGTAAGCCTTTGTGCCGTTGAACTTAACGAGGAGAGACTCACCTATTAGAGATAAACCTCCTTCAATACTTCCACTGGCATAAACATTAGGTTTGCTAACTTGGATTGTTGTCAAACCATCGGCGTCTGTTGTGCCTTCTACTGCATCGCAGCTGATATCGGCCCAATTTCCAAATCCATACGTGCTGAAATCGCAGCCACATGCGGTCACATTGTATGTGCCGTCTACGCGCTTTTCAACGGTGAGAGTACCTTCCGGCAAAGCCTTGTCATAAGAACTGCCCAAAGTCAGCTTGAAAGTAAGCTGATCAGTGTAGTCCGTAGCGAATGCCATCATGGTAACCATCAACATCGAAAGAAGAGATAAGATTTTCTTCATACTAAATCCTTTCTTTTTTGTTAATAAATTGTTATTAAATTAAGTGAACTATAATATTCTATATTTTAGTATGTATGCAGCATAGGGTTATCCGAATGCCGGATAATACTTACAATTTGTCTGTTCTTAGTCGTACTTTACATGCAAAGGTAAGAATAATTATCGTTTACACAATAAAAACAACGTTAAAATACTTATGTTTACGACATATTAATACAAAAAAAATCCCGACTCCGTTGCTGGAGTCGGGATTTTTGTTTATCGGAAAGGGCGTGCGCCCTACCCTATAGTCTTAAAAAAGATTACTTAACGAGTACCTTCTTAACCTTGCCGTCAGCAGAGCGAACGATGTTCAGACCCTTCTGGAGTTTAGCAATCTGTACGCCGTCAACAGTGAAGAGCTGTGCTTCGCCGTTAGCAACCTCAGCGTTGATTGTGCTGATGCCGTCAACAACCGGCTCTACAACCTTAAGAGTTGCGTCCCAAACGCCACCACCGTCAGAGAGGATACTGCTTGAACCACCAGGGAGGATGCAGTTCCAGTCGATCTTGAAGCGGATACGATATTCGCCAGCCTTAGCAGGAGCCTTGAACGAAGGTGCAACATAAGTATTGCGAGCATCTCCAGTAAGTTCATCACCTACTGAGTTGTAACCAGATGCATCGTTCTTTGGGTTAGAGTCGAGAGAGTAGAAGCTGAATGCTACCAAATCGGTGCCAGTCTGATCCCACTGTCCCTCCTTATAAGAGAAGTCGCCGTCGTTGTCGAAGTCGATGTAAACGAAGCTATGCATCCATTCGCCTGTGTAATCGAACGAAGCTGTAAGTTCGCTGCCAGCCTCAACTGTGAACGGTTCGTCTGCTGTATGATCCTCGTAAGCAGCCTTTGAAGTCTTAACGCTCTTTGTCTGCTTGTCCTTGCCTGTCTGCTGGAGAGAGAAGCTGTTGAGGGCACGGCTATTATGTGTGCTGTTTGCGTCCTTGTCGAAGTTGACAGCGTAGT
>ERZ1031540.276-NODE-276-length-12172-cov-6.426178_pt1 | contig 12172 bp, 10 predicted proteins | sample MGYA00519031_ERZ1031540 | MGnify/ENA primary metagenome ERZ1031540 (study PRJEB33719, sample SAMN04261166) | wastewater metagenome | biome: rural village; feature: human; material: feces | host: Homo sapiens | place: El Salvador | collected 2013-01-07 ... | reverse complement strand
CGTCGAAGCCGTAGGTCCAGACGACGTGATATGGGCAGACAATCCGCAGCTCGGCATCGGCATCTTCAACCAAGGCAAGAGCGTGAAGACCGAGTACAAGCACCGGCTGCCGGTGCGCGTAGGGCTCAACGTGGCTTATCGCCTTACAGACCGACTCAGCGTGGAAAGCGGCGTGAGCTACACGCGACTCTCCTCTGACATGAAGGACGGCACGAAGGACAACTACTCGTCGGGCAGTCAGAAACTCGACTATATCGGCGTTCCGCTCAACGTGAAGTATCGCGCCTTCGGCTATCGCCGACTGAGCGTCTACGCCTCAGCCGGACTGCTAACAGAGAAGTGCGTGTCGGGCAAGACGACACACGAGTACGTGATAAGCGGCGAGAAGAAGAAGCACGAGGCGGAGGACGTGGCTGCGAAGCCTTGGCAACTGTCCGTCAACGCAGCCCTCGGAGCACAGTTCGACGTGCTCCGCAATGTGGGCGTCTACGTCGAGCCAGGCGTGAGCTACTACTTCGACGACCGCTCCCCGCTCAGCACGATATACAAGGAGAAGCCCCTCAACTTCAATCTTAATTTAGGTATTAGGTATACAATTGGTAAATAGAGCTACAATTGGTAGATAGAACAATAATCAGTAAATAGAGCAACAAGGGCTTCGTATAGAAGCAACAAAAAACGGAGGCCCGTAGGTCTCCGTTTTTTATGTCGGTTGAAGCCAATCGCTTCAATATGTTTAATATCTGTTAGAGGCAATGCTTCAGACCGTGTATCGTAGCGATAGGGTCTGCAGCCTTGAACACGTAGCTGCCGCTCACGAGCACGTCGGCACCAGCAGCCACGAGCAGCGGAGCCGACTTGTCGTCTACGCCGCCGTCTATCTGTATGAGAGCCTTGCTGCCCGACTCGTCGATGAGACGGCGCAGGCGCTTCGTCTTCTCTACCGAGTTGGGTATGAACTTCTGTCCGCCAAAGCCCGGGTTGACGCTCATCAGCAGCACCATATCCACGTCGCAGATGATGTCCTCGAGCATGCTCACCGGAGTGTGCGGGTTGAGCGTCACGCCAGCCTTCATGCCTGCAGCGTGAATCTCCTGAACGGTGCGGTGCAGGTGAGTGCACGCCTCGTAGTGTACGTTCATCATCATGGCGCCCGTAGCAGCCACCTGCTTGATGTAGTTCTCCGGATGCACAATCATCAGGTGAACGTCGAGCGGCTTCTTGCACTCCTTTGCAACAGCCTGTATGACGGGGAATCCGAACGAGATGTTAGGCACGAACACGCCGTCCATGATGTCGAGGTGCAACCAGTCGGCCTCGCTGCGGTTTATCATGTCGATGTCCGAACGCAAGTCGATGAAGTTCGCTGAGAGAAGCGAAGGTGATATGAGAGTTTCCATTCCTGTTTATTTTATTTACTTTCTTTGTTTACGTTGTTTTCTTTTTTAGAGTGTTGTTGGAGGTGTTGTGTTAGCTAACGCAATAAGGCTTATTGCGGTTGTTAGCCTGCGCCAGTCTGTAGGAGTAGGCTATCTGTCGGATAAAGCTCAGCGTCTTTTCCGAAGGCTGTAGTTCTTCTTTAGTAAAATACTTCATAGGCAGAGCTATTTTATGCGTTTTAGAGATGTTTTATATTTAGTAAACGCAAGCCTTCGGTGTTTATTACATATTGAGGCGAATATTTTTATGCGTGATTCGTTTTATTATATTCCAACCGCGCGTTGGTTATCCGATTACCGCAGCGCGGGTACATCATTACCGCAGCGCGGCTATATCATTACCGCATAGCTAAAACAAAATTCCCACGCAGGGGTAACGAGCCTATTCCTTCTATAAATATTAGTAGCCAATAAGATTTTGTGGATTATTTTTACTACATTTGCAACCAAAAGAAAATATGACTAATAAAGATTTAAATACTGTTTTGGATTTGTTTTGTGGATGTGGTGGCATGTCTTTAGGATTTGAAGAGGCTGGCTATCATGTATTGTTAGGCATTGACATATGGAAAGATGCCTTGGAAACATATAAATACAACCACAAGCAGAGCAAAACTTTATGTGCAGATATGGCATCATTGAACCCTTCAGAAGTAGAAAAGCTTTTGGATGGACAACAAGTAGATGTTATCATAGGAGGACCTCCTTGCCAAGGTTTTTCTATAGCCGGTAAGCGCATCGTTGACGATGAACGAAACCAATTGTATAAAGGCTTTGTTAGGATGGTAGAATATTTCAAGCCACAAGCCTTTGTTATGGAGAACGTGCCCAATATTCTTTCTATGGGTGACGGCATTATTAAAGCGTCTATTATTGAAGATTTTCAATCTTTGGGCTATAACGTACAAACGAAAGTATTGACAGCCTCCGACTATGGCGTACCACAAAATCGCAGACGTGCAGTCTTTGTCGGTACGTTAAATAGTACGTTTGATTTTGAAATACCTTCCGTAGAACACAAAGTGACTACAAGTGAAGCATTATCAGATTTACCAGAAGGAAACTTGGAGGAAGGTGCTGTCTACCCAATAGAAGCGCAATCAGAGTATCAGAAACTTGAAAGGCGCAATAGCTCTGGAGTATATAATCATGAAATTACCATCCACAATGAGCAAACGAAACGAATAATTTCAATGGTTCCTGATGGTGGCAATTACAAAGATTTGCCTAAAGATTTGCAAGGCACAAGAAAAGTACATATCGCATGGACTCGGTTAAATAGCCAGCGTCCAAGTATAACGATTGACACAGGACATAGACACCATTTCCATTATAAATGGAATCGTGTTCCAACAGTTAGAGAAAGTGCGAGAATACAGTCTTTCCCTGATGATTTCATCTTTATGTGTAGTAAGACGAGCCAATATAAACAAGTAGGCAATGCCGTTCCACCATTAATGGCTCAAGCTATAGCTGAACAGTTAAAGAAGAACTTATGGAAGAAAATCAAATAACATATTATCAGATACCCAACAAAGATTGGTACCGTATACACTTTGTTAGACCAAGGTTTAAGAGCAACATTGAAAATGTGTTGCTCTACATGGCTAATGAGTGTTGTCGAATTCCCAAGTGCTCTTGTGCTGAATACAGCAAAAGATATTTTAATGCAATAAAGATGTTCCCGGGAAATATCGACGTAAAAAAGAAGACTCTTGACAACTGGCGAACAGAAATTCCTGCATTGTTTGGATTCTACAATGAAGATAAAAAGAATGATGTGACAGAGACATCAAAGATGGCCAAGTTCCTGCATGAAAATCAGGACTTGACACAATTCTTGCGCTTATTTCTGTTCTCTTTTCAGTTTCCTGGTGGTCACATGAAATCAAATGATGTTAGAGACATAATCTCTCATAACATCAAATTTAAGCCTGCAAGAACAATTATCCAGGTTCTTATGGCTGGCAACGAACTTCTTAGCAACAGAAATGCCTCAAAAGAGATGTCAATATCTGCAGAAGAAGCAACATATTGCATTTTCAATGACATTAGGGTAACAAGTGGCCAATTTACTCCAAAAGAAATTGCAGAAACAATATTGTCTAATCGGAAGAACAAGATAAGATATTACAATCCAAATGATTCAAGATGTCAATCATTGCGTGGTGAAGCACGAACTAAAGGCGATATGACAAGATACGCTGGTGACATATTGGATTATATGGAAATCGCTAATTTGCTGTCAAAAAGCCACGGCTATTTTACCTTAAAGGGTAACGAGTTTTCTGTTTTAAAGACTTTTGCAGAAGATAAAAGTTGGTTTGACGGATATGACAAATTCTATGGAAAGAAGGATGTAGCAACCATAGAACTAACAAGATTAGAGCCTTGTTGGTTCGACTATGTAAACAACTCTATGAATCCAGAGTTGTTCAAAACAGATATTCGTTCTATTATTGAACATGCAGGAGAAATTGATGTCGTTTTTGAGGATAGAATTAAAGAGGTTGTATCTTCTAATAATAGAACAACAAAAGATATTGGAAACTTAGGCGAGGCAATAATTTGCGGACACGAAAAAATGCGTCTAAAGATAAATGGTTATGAGAAATTTGTACGTCTTGTGCAAATTGTAGACAGTCCTGCTTACCATCCTGGTTTCGACATAGATAGCTATGAAGCCGATGGCACAGATAATCATCGCTATATAGAAGTCAAAACCACTATTAGTAAGAAAAAGATACAAATGTATGGATTTCACATGTCTTCAAACGAGTGGAATGTAGCCGGTACTATAAAGGAACATTATTGCGTTTATCGGCTCATGCTCAGTGAGCAGGATAGAACATTATTTGTTTTACGAGATCCTGTAGCATTATACAAATCAGATAAGATTGAAGCAGAATCTCGTAACGGAATGGAGATATCATTCTCATCAGAAATATTCAAACCAACAGAATTGTTGACATGGAAAGAATAAAAGTAGCATCACTCTTTTGTGGATGTGGTGGAATGGATTTGGGTGTTGTTGGAGGTTTCTCGTATCTTGGAAAAGAGTATACAGAAACCCCCTTCGATATTGTCTACTCGGTAGACAATGATGAGTATTGCACCAAAATTTACAATGAAAACTTTAGCCACAAATGCATCGTCAAGGATGTTAGAGATATCAACATTGACGAGATGCCAGAGTTTGATATGTTAATCGGTGGGTTTCCATGCCAATCTTTCTCTATCTCTGCACAGAATCCTCCACGTTTAGGCTATAAGGACGAAAGAGGTATGCTGTTCTTTGAGATGGTTAAGATATTGAAAGCTCGTCAACCCAGATTTTTCATAGCTGAAAATGTGAAAGGAATCCTTTCGGCAAATAATGGAAAGGCCTTTCCAATGATAATTAAGGAGTTTGAGAATGCAGGCTATAAGGTCGTTCACAAATTACTTAACGCTTCTGAATATGGTGTGCCACAGAAGAGAGAACGAGTCATAATTGTAGGTTTTCATAATGAAGATGATTTTGTAAAATTTAAATATCCTCAGAAAGTCCATACTTCAGAACGTAAAGTTCTTGGAGATGTTATAATGGAAGATGCCAACAAGGACGAGAAACTTTTCTTCAGTGAGAAGGCTGTTGCAGGAATGATGGCAGTTAGAGAGAAAATGAACAAGGGACGAGCTATGAACCTTAATGAGCCTTGTAACACGATAAGTGCTCATTTGGCTAAGGTCAGTTTGAACAGCACCGATCCGGTTTTCATGGTAGATGGGCGGTACAGACGGTTTTCGACAAGAGAGGCTGCTCGTATTCAGTCCTTTCCAGACTCATTTAAGCTCGATTCTGTTTCACAGATTCGTCAATATAAGGCTATTGGTAATGCCGTTCCTCCAGTATTGATGTGGCATGTGATAAGAGCTTTGCAGAAAGTAATGGCAGTACATGTGTTAGATTTAAACGAGGTTAAGGTTGAATACCCAAACTTCATTGTAGATAATACTCGCTCTGCTACTTCATTGATGCCACAGTTATCTATGGGGCTTGATATGTTTGACTCAAATAAAAATGTCCTAATCAGTTTGGTCAAGTCTGACAACATGGAGCAATATTTGGATCGCTCTGCGAAAGTATATTACACAGGTAAAAAATTTCCTTCAACTGTGGCTTTGAATAAGTTGTATTATTTCATGCCTTATATTAAGCGAAAAGGTGTAAGAGATTTGTATGTTATCAAAATTGCAAGAGTTGGTACAAAGAAAGAGGTCCATCCCGAATGTGACGACAATGATTTTCGTCTTGTATTCGAGATACAATACATAGGTCAACTTTTCAACGACTATCAACCTATCCATTTAGATATTTGGCGAGCTTTCACGGATACAACTATAGAAGGTTTATTCAAATTAACAGAAACAAACAAGAAGGTGTGCTTTGAATAAGCACATCTTCTACATAAAATAAAATGGACTCATGAGTGAAACTGAAATATATAACAGGTTAAATGAACTTAGCTCTTATTTCTCATTTGGTAGAGTATTACAATACTCTGTTAATAATCACATAATTGTTTGAAAATGAGCAAGTTAATTAATAAAACATAACCAAATAAATTTGGCCAAGTGCCTAATTTTCAGTACTTTTATAGTTGATTCAAGACTTTAAAAGTATGATGATTTCAGAGCCACTTAGCCAATATGAGGAGATCCTCAAGGATGCAATCCGTACATCAATGAAAGAATCTGGTGCAAAGTTAGCAAAAACTTTCCAGACTCTGCTCATTGAGATACTAACTTTATATCAATAGTTCGTTAAAATTTGAGAAAGAACGTGTTAAGCAAAACCTATTTCCTTAACACGTTGCATGCGACATGTTAAGCAAGTCGGTGTTTGGTTAACATGATAATTCGAACAGATTACTCCTTGTTATATATAATAGGTGGTTAGCCGTATTGTGGGCTAACCTCCTATCGTTACGTTACGTCAAACATACGCTATTACTGCTAATGGTAAGGATTGGAGCATCGCTTGTCATCATTTTTATCCAAATTGGCTTATAATTCGGAAATTTTATCTAAATTTGTAAAACAATAAACCACATTAATTTTAAGTTATGGCATTACCGATAAATGTAGAGAGCCTTCTTAATGGAAGTGCTGTAGAAAGTAACCAGCTGGAATATAAAGAAGGTTGGAATCCAGATGCTATATACAGGAGTATCTGCGCATTTGCCAATGATTTTGAAGATACTGGTGGCGGCTATATTATTGTGGGAGTGAAAGAAGAACATGGCCGTGCTGTACGTCCTGTGTTGGGAGTAGCGCCTGAAACCATTGAACAGATAGAGAAAGATATGGTTGGATACAATAATCTTATCCGTCCTTATTATCAGCCTCGTCTTTTTATAGAGGAGGTTGATGGCAAGACTGTTCTAATAATAAAAGTGGCAGCAGGAGAACGCCGCCCTTATAAGGTGCCAGAACGTATCACTTCCAAGCAAAAGGACTTCAACTATTACATTCGCTATAATAGTAGCAGTATTGTGCCTAAAGACGAATACGAGCGCGAGTTGATAAATCTGGCAAATCGTACTCCGTTTGATGATCGTGGTAGTGATACAATCACTTTAAAGGATATCTCAACGGCATTGCTGAGGGATTTTCTTGTTGAGGTAGGTAGCGACTTGTCAGATCAAGACCTATCTGGCAATAACCTAAAAAATGTTCTCGACCAGATGGATCTGTTGGAGGTGACACCTGAGGGCTTCAAGGTGAAGAATGTGGCTGCCATGATGTTTTGCGACCATCCTGAGAGGTTTTTCAAGATGACACAGGTGGAGATTGTAATATTTCCCAAAGGCAGATTGCAAGACCCTGATAACATGATAGAGATTGCACCAATCAGAGGTTGTGTGCCTAAGATGATTCGGGACACACTGAACTATCTCAAGACAAACATCATACAAAAGATAATACACAAGCCAAAGGATACAGAACGTTCTGTTGTCGTGTACAATTATCCTTATCAGGCTTTGGAGGAGGCAGTAGTTAATAGTCTCTATCACCGTGACTACTTGGAGCGTGAACCTGTTGAGATTACTGTAGAACCAGACAAAATCAGTATTCTCAATTTTGGTGGTCCGAATCATACCATATCGTCTGAAGCTATACGCGAAGCCCGTATGCTGCGTTCTCGCCGTTATAACAATAGACGTTTAGGAGAATTCTTGAAAGAACTTAATTTGACAGAAGGAAGAGCTACTGGAATACCCACTATTCAGCAGAAACTGCAGGAGAACGGATCGCCGCGAGCAACGATTGAAACAGATGAAGAGCGAACCTTCTTTTTGATAGATATTCCTTGCAATCAGCATTGTCTTGGCGTTCCTGTAATAAAAGATGACAAGAAAGATGACAAGAAAGATGACAAGAAAGGTGATAAGAAAGAATTTACTGATATTCAGCGAGTTCTGATTTCTTTCATATCAGAAAATGACAAGATAACAATATCTGAAATGGCAAGAAAGACGGCGTTGTCTGAAAGTACGATATCTCGCGAAATAAAGAGATTGCGAGTAGACCATAAAATACTTAATCGTGAGGGTGGACGCAAAAATGGTCATTGGGTAATAATAAAGTAACATAAACAACGATAACAACCGAAATATGAAGACAATCAATACACGCCGCAGCATCCGCAAGTATACCGATGCTCCGGTAAGCGAGAAGCTGCTGCGCCGCCTGCTCAGCGAGGCGGAACGCACGCAGACAATGGGCAACCTGCAGCTTTACAGCGTAGTAGTGACACGTTCTGAGGAACAGAAGCGCCGCCTCGCGCCGGCACACTTCAACCAGCCGATGGTGGAGGGAGCGCCCGTAGTGCTCACGTTCTGCGCCGACTACCGCCGCACCACGCTTTGGGCAAAGAACCGCAACGCCGACCCCGGCTACGACAACATGCTCTCCTTTCAGAACGCAGCTACCGACGCGCTGCTTTTCTGCCAGACCTTCTGCAACCTTGCTGAGGAGGAGGGCCTCGGCTGCTGCTTCCTCGGCACTACGGTGTACATGCCGCAGATGATAATCGACGTGCTGCAGCTGCCCGAACTTGTGGTGCCAGTGGCTACCATCACGCTCGGCTGGCCCGACGAGCAGCCCGCGCTCACCGACCGTCTGCCGCTCGACGCCGTCATGCACGAGGAGACCTACGCCGACTATACCCCCGAGCGCATTGACCGCTTCTATGCCGAGAAGGAAGCGCTTGAGGAGAACCGCGAGTTCGTGCGCTTGAACGGCAAGCAGACCCTCGCGCAGGTGTACACCGACTGCCGCTACACACGCAAGGACAACGAGGCTATGTCTGCAGGACTGCTGGAGGTGCTCAAGAAGCAGGGCTTCTTACGTTGATAGGTTCCGACCAACAAGCCGAAACCATAACAAGTATTCAGATATAACAATGAACAAAGACACGTTCGACAAGCCGCTCTCGCTCCTTGAGCTTAACTCGCTCGTTGCAGCCGTCGTAGACATCAGTCTGCCCGACGAGTACTGGGTGGAGGCAGAGTTGTCGGAGGCGCGCGAGGTGCGCGGACATTGCTACATGGAGCTGGTGGAGAAAGACGAATTCTCCAACACGCCCACGGCACGCGCCTCAGCCAAGTGCTGGGCGTCGCGATGGTCGCTGCTGCGCCCCAAGTTCGAGCGCATCACTGGTCAGCGGCTGCACGCCGGCATGAAGGTGCTGCTGCGCGTGCGTGCGCAGTTTCATGCCGCCTACGGCTTTTCGTGGATAGTGAGCGACATCAATCCCGAGTACACCATGGGCGACCTGGCACGGCGCCGACAGGAGATAGTGCGACAGCTGAAGGCAGAAGGCGTGTTCGACTTGCAGAAAGAGCTGCAGTTGCCGATGTTCGCACAGCGCATAGCCGTCATATCGAGCGAAGGAGCAGCCGGCTACGGCGACTTCTGCCGCCAGTTGCACGACAATCAGGCAGGATATATATATAAGGTGGAACTCTTCGGCGCCGTCATGCAGGGCGAAGCCGTGGAGCAGAGCGTGATTGCCGCCCTCGGACGCATATACGAGCGCGTGGATGACTTCGACGCCGTGGTGATAATACGCGGCGGAGGTGCCACGAGCGATATGTCGGGCTTCGACACACTCGCCCTGGCAGAGAACGTAGCCAACTTCCCGCTACCCATCATTACCGGTATCGGTCATGAGCGTGACGAGTGTGTGCTCGACATGGTGGCGTTCGCACGCATGAAGACGCCCACCGCCGCAGCCCAACATCTCATCGACAATCTGCAGCGCACGGCGCAGCTCATCGACCAGGCGGCCGACCGTATAGCCGACCGCGTGAAACGCCGCATGGACGTGGAGCGTGTGCGTCTGGCGTCGATGGCAGAGCGCATACCCATGCTCTTCTCGCTCGTGAAGACGAAGGAGTGGGGCAGAGCCGACCGCCTCATGCAGCGCATTGCCACCGCCGTGAGTCGCCGTTTCGCTACGGCGGAAACGCAACTCGACACCATGCAGCACACCATAGAGACATCGGCGAAGCGTCGACTCGACACCGAGCATCATCGCCTTGAGCTGCTCGCGCAGCGCATTGAGGCAGAAAACCCAGAACGCCTTCTGCGCCGCGGCTACAGCATCACGACCTACAACGGCAAAGCCGTGCGCGACGCCGCACTACTGCCGAAGGGTGCGCTGGTGGAGACGCATGTGGAGAAAGGAAAGTTCAAATCAAGAGTGGAGTAGTCGGAGGCAGCAATATAGGGGGTGCACTTGTCTCAAGTGCACCGACCGATTAGTCTTCTGCTTGGTTGGTGCAGTTCTTGCTCTGGCAAGCGGCAAAGCCGAGCGGAGGCAGCTGTAATATAGGGGGTGCACTTGTCTCAAGTGCACCGATCAATTAGTCTTTTGTTTGGTTGGTGCAGCTGAGACAGCTGCACCCCCTTGAAGATGGCACTGCACCCCTAACTGCACACACCAATAAAAACAACAACCCAAATGCCCAAAGAACAGAAATACGAAGCGGCGATGCGCCAGTTGGAAGACATAGCCGCGAAGATGGAGAACGGCGAGCTCGACATCGACTCGCTCAGTGAACAACTCAAGACCGCGCAGAAACTGATAAAGCAATGCAAGGACAAACTCACGAAGACCGACGAGGACATACGCAAGATTCTCGGCGCAGAAAATTGACAACGCAGTCCGCAACCGTCTTTTTTGTGCTAATAATCTCTAATCTGCGGCAAATAGTTGCAGGTTTGTTTTATTATTATTACTTTTGCCTGCGGTTAGGGGAGCATATCCCCGCTATGAAAAAGAAACGTATTAAAACCTAAAGTTTTATGAAAGATATAGCATGGTCTGAGTTGTCGTTCGGCTATATGCCTACCGACTATAACGTGCGCTGTTGCTACCGCAATGGCAAGTGGGGCGAGATAGAAGTCTGCTCCGACGAGTACATTAAGCTTCACATGGCAGCCACCTGTCTGCACTACGGACAGGAAGCCTTTGAGGGACTGAAGGCATATCGTTGCCCCGACGGCAAGGTGCGCGTGTTCCGTATGGACGAGAACGCAGCACGTCTGCAGTCTACATGCCGCGGCATCATGATGCCTGAGCTGCCTACAGAAATATTCGAGGAGATGGTGAAGAAGGTAGTGCGCCTCAATCAGGAGTACATCCCGACATACGAGAGCGGCGCAACACTCTACATCCGTCCGCTCCTCATCGGTACATCGGCACAGGTAGGCGTTCGTCCGGCAGAAGAGTACATGTTCATCATCTTCGTCACACCGGTAGGACCTTACTTCAAGGGTGGTTTCTCTACAAACCCATACGTCATCATACGCGACTACGACCGTTCGGCTCCGCTCGGAACCGGTATCTACAAGGTGGGCGGCAACTATGCTGCATCGCTCAGAGCCAACCATCTCGCTCATGAGAAGGGCTACGCTTGCGAGTTCTATCTCGACGCAAAGGAGAAGAAGTACATGGACGAGTGCGGTGCTGCCAACTTCTTCGGTATCAAGAACAACACATACGTAACACCGAAGTCGACCTCTATCCTTCCGTCTATCACGAACAAGAGTCTTATGCAGCTCGCTGAGGACTTCGGTCTGAAAGTGGAGCGTCGCCAGATTCCTGAGGAAGAGCTCGCTACATTCGAGGAGGCAGGCGCTTGCGGCACAGCAGCCGTAATCAGCCCGATCTCTTACATCGACGATCTCGACACAGGTCAGCGCTTCACGTTCAGCGAGGACGGCAAGCCGGGTCCCGTTTCAACCAAGCTCTACAACCACCTGCGTGGCATCCAGTATGGCACAGAGGAGGACAAGCATGGTTGGACAACAGTAGTAATAGAATAACAGCCAGTCTGCCTCATATATGTGGGGCAAGATGTTTGAAGTTAACAATCAAAAGAGGTGCAGCGGTTTATGCCGTTGCACCTTATTTGTATACATATATGTGTGCAATACCTATTTTTAACCCTGCGAATTTGCCTAATCGTCCTTTATTTCGTAACTTTGCACTTTTGAAGTGTTGATAACTTATATTGACGAATTTTTAAAAATACTTCTTTCCGAAGTGAATTAAAAGACTATAATGGGCAAAGGAAAACTGGCGAAGTTCGCCGATATGGAGCGATACGAGAACGTATTTCAGATGTTTTGTAACGCATGCCCATTTGTATACCTTAAAACTGCGCAGGCTCCTAAAG
>ERZ1031540.273-NODE-273-length-12210-cov-7.212670_pt1 | contig 12210 bp, 11 predicted proteins | sample MGYA00519031_ERZ1031540 | MGnify/ENA primary metagenome ERZ1031540 (study PRJEB33719, sample SAMN04261166) | wastewater metagenome | biome: rural village; feature: human; material: feces | host: Homo sapiens | place: El Salvador | collected 2013-01-07 ... | reverse complement strand
CTACAAAAAAACTGTTGACTATATGCTTGAGAACAACTGCAAACTTGAACAGGAAGGGGAAGAACAGATATAAGATTTGAGAGTTGTTTTTTTGAAGGTTGTTGAAAAAACGATTCATAGACTGCAAACTTTTCTTGAAAAAGTACTATAAAATTATATCAAAAATATCAGTGTCCGTGCAGAATTTATTTTCCTAAACCTGACACGACGCTGTCATGTTAATAGGGTATAATTAGCCATGCACTTTTCAGAAGCAAAAGGAATTCTTTCGGCGCGGGGCGGAATGAACATTTACCGCGGCTGCACGCACGGCTGCATTTACTGCGATTCAAGAAGCCGCTGCTACCAGATAAACCACGATTTTGAGGACATAGAGGTAAAGCGAAATGCGCCGGAACTTTTGGAGCAAAAGCTTTCTTCCAAGCGCAAAAAGTGCATGATTGGAACAGGCGCGATGTGCGACCCATACATGCACTGCGAGGCGGAGCTTGGTCTTATGCGCCGCTGCCTTGAAATAATCAAAAGGCGCGGATTCGGAGTTACCGTGCACACAAAAAGCGACCTGATTCTGCGCGACATCAATATAATAGAAGAAATCAACGCAAAATCAAAAGCCGTTGTCCAGATGACGCTTACGACCGCGGACAAAAATCTTTGCCGGCTCATAGAGCCTGCGGTCTGCACAACGGACGGGCGCGCAAAAGTTCTTGCCGAATGCAGAAAACGAAAAATTCCTACAGTCGTGTGGCTTTCGCCGTTTCTTCCGTTCATAAACGACACTGAGCAGAATGTCCGCCGCCTTATGGAAATCTGCGTTCAGGAAAAAGTGCGCGGAATAATCTGCTTTAAAATCGGGCTTACACTGCGCGAAGGAAACCGCGAATATTTTTACAGCAAGCTGAACCAGTATTTTCCCGGGTTAAAAGAAAAATACATCCGCACCTATGGAAACGCTTACGAAGTTACAAGCCCGGACAACGACCGTCTGCTGCAGATAATCAGAACCGAATGTGAAAAAAATGGAATAGAGTGGCGGCTGGAAAAAGTGTTTGAATACCTGAACACGTTCCCGGAAGAAAAACAGGCCGCCGCGCAGGGAATGCTTGAGTTTTAAATCTTAATGCGAACCTCTAGTTTTTTCAGCAAATGTGCGTAAAGTATCAACGAGGGAATAAAGTCGAGCGTCATTCCAATTTCGAACATCAGGCAGATTCCTGCTAAAGTTGGAACAAAAATCCTCTTGCAGTACAAAATGAACATAATTCCGTAATAAACTACATCGATGCAGACGGTTCTGGTTTTATTCCATTTGCCCAAATAATTATCACCAACAATATCAATAATTTTCATCTGCTTTATCCTTCTTTTTATTCATCAATATATGACCCTTTTGTCGCAAATTTCAACACCATACAACATTTTCAGATGTCCTTATCTTATTTCCTCGTTCAAATTTATCATTATGTTGATTATTAGCTGGAATCCCTAAATTACTATCATTTAAACTTATTAAAATGTCATTGAGCTATATTTTATTACTACAGCTTTGATATTTATATTTCATGCCGAGTTTCCCCCCCCCCACCACCACACCACTGATAATTCAGGAAAGACCTGATACCAGCTTTGTTCTCAATTTCAAAACTTAATGCAGGTCATCAATTAATAAAAAGTACTCTTATACATAACTTATAATGAATTCTATGTTTTTCATATTATTGATGAAGTAATAATATTCCTTGCTCAATAAACTCCGCAATACCATCTTCATCATTTGAGCCAATTACGAAATCCGCTTTCTCCTTAACCTTATCAATCGCATTACCCATTGCAACACCTGTTCCACACAATTTTAACATTCCTTTATCCGCATAATCATCTCCAAATGCAATAATTGAATCTGTACTAAATCCACATACTTCCGTAATCTTCATAATTGCGTTTTCCTTCGTTACATTCTTTTTCGTAAACTTGTACCAGAATCCGTCAGAGAAACGAATACAATCACAATCGGAGAGGCTTCGAGCCAGCTTATCTGCCTTATCTTGCTCAAATATCTCAACACACATTTTCAATGAACATTCGTTAAAATCCGAAAAATCTGTATAAATACTATCTCCCCAACTCTTATCTAACTTCTTAGGATCTATTTTATAATTCCAATAATGTGCATCTATTGTGTCCATAGTAATTTCGCAGTCACTTCCACAGATCTTTCTTGCCATATCAATCATAGATTTAGTTTCTTCTACAGAAAATTCCGCCTTATAAATATATTCTGTCTTATATTTTACTAATGCTCCACCGCTTGATATTAAAACGTCGGGCAGCAATTCTCTTAAATACACCAAAGAATTCTGTTCGCTTCTGGATGTAGAAACACCAATCAGAATCCCTTTTTCTTTACATCTTTTCAAGCCAGCAAGTGTTCTTTTTGATATGGTTTTGTCACTCTGCAACAATGTTCCGTCTAAATCAAACAAAAGAAGTTTACATTTTTTCATATTATTTTCCTTTCCAAAAGAATCTTCTCCAGCTCACAAAGCAATTTTTTTTTCATCGTTTTAAGCTCATCTTCCGAAGGCCGGTTTTCATCGCTGTACATTTTTTCCATCGGATACCACCAGACCGGACCTTTTCCGCCGTTGCCGTAATTTTCAATGTCGCCGGTTTTTCGCGGAAACAAATGCCAGTGCAAATGCGCGTCGCCCATTCCCAAAAGCTCGTAGTTCATTTTTTCCGCGCCGAAAGCGCTTGCCGCCGCCTCTGCAACAATCGCCATTTCTTCCAAAAACTTCATCTTTTCCGCCTTTTCAAGCTGAAAAAGCTCCGTCTTGTCATGATTTTTATACAGAAAAAGCGTGTATCCGTAAAAATGCTGGTTGTCGCCAATCACAACATAGCCAGTCTGAAGCTCCTTTACAAAATATGGATTCTTTCCATTTTTAATCATTTCGATTCTGTCGCAAATAAAACAAATTTTTTCACATTTTCCTTGATTTTTCTTTTGGGCGTTACCCTCACTTTGTTTCGGCAAGCTCAACAACCGTTCGGGTCGGGCTTTTCCATTTCCTTAATCGCCTCCTGAATCAGGACGGTGATTGTTTCGATATCCTCAAGTTTTCCCAATCTGTATTTTATGCTGTCAATGCCTGAATCCGTGTTTTTCTTTGACTTTAGTCCGTCTTTCATTTCTGAAATGTTTCCTTTTTGTTCATGAAGATTTATTGAAGTAAAAAATTCTGATTTGCCAAGCCGAGTATATCACATCCGGCACAGCGGATAAACAAAACTCCTAAACTGAAATTCATCGTTCGCTCATATATTTTTTTATTTCATCGGAAGTCAGTTTTCGCACTTGTGTGTGCGGATATTCTTTGTATTCTTCAACACTGAAAACAGGGGACATTTGTCTGCATTTTATTCCATTTCTCTACAATGATTTGAGCGTTGCTTTCGAGGCTTCTGCCTCCGTCCAGCTCGATTTTTACGCACGGAAGACTTTTCATCCATTCTTTCTGTTCGCCAAGATTCGGAGAGCTGTCGCTTTCGTATCTTCGGTTGCTTTCCAGAAATTTTTGGTGGCTTTCGTACAAATCTCCGCCTTCAAGTATTCTTTTGCCGAACCGTTCCATTGCCCTTTTGTGGACGCGCCGCAAACGGATTTCAGGCTCGGCGTAAAGAAAGACCATCATCTCAAAATTGTCGTCGAACGCCTGATGAAAGGAGCTCATCGAGCCTGCCATCACAAAATGCTCATAAGGCTCAATGCCGCTTTTCAGCAATCTTATCTTTTCCGCCTTTGAATACATCTGAGTGTATGGCGCGCTCGTGTCTTTCTTCCAAATATAATCGTCCACATCAAAATACGGAAAGCCCAGTTTTTCCGCGACGATTTTCCCAAGCGAGCTTTTTCCGCTTCCGGACGGCCCTGCAATCATTATTCCTGTTGACATTGCCTACATTCCGCCTAAAAATCCCATTATTATTCCGCCTATAACAAGCGACCCGATTTGACCTGAAACGTTCGCGCTAACCGCGTGCATAAGGATAAAGTTCTGATTGTCTTCCTCAAGAGCAAGCTTCTGAACCACGCGGCTTGCCATAGGAAACGCAGAGATTCCGCACGCGCCAATCATCGGATTCAGCTTGTTTCCTTTTTTGCGGAACAGGTTCAGGAATTTCGCGAACAGGATTCCGCAGACTGTGTCACCTGCGAATGCAATCAGCCCCAAAAGCATAATCAGGAGCGTCTGAACGTTAAGGAAATTCTGCGCCGTCATGCTCGCTCCCACGCTGATTCCCAGAAGCAAAGTCACAATGTTTGAAAGTTCGTTCTGCGCCGCCGACGAAAGTTTTTCAAGAACACCGCACTCGCGGATTAAATTTCCGAACATCAGAAAACCGATTAAAGCCGCCGCGTCCGGAATCAGAATGCTTACCGCAACCGTAACCGCCACCGGAAAAACGACCATCACCCAATGCGGAATGTTCTTGTTCTTCGCCTGGATTCTAGTGGTGCGCTCCTTTTTTGTTGTAAGAAGCTTGATTACAGGAGGCATTATAATCGGAACAAGGCTCATGTACGAATAGGCGACAACCGTAATCTGTCCCAAAAGATTTTTTGCGAAACGGCTTGCCACAACAATCGCGGTAGGACCGTCCGCCGCGCCAATAACGCCGATGCTCAGCGCTTCGTTTATGCTGAAGCCGAATCCCCAGTACGCGACCGCCGCCGCAATAAAAATTCCGAAATGCGCCACAATCCCGAAAATTAAAAGCCACGGACGTTCAAGCAACGGCTTAAAGTCAATCATCGCGCCGACTCCCACAAAAATCAGAAGCGGAAAAAGTTCCGTCATAATTCCGCAGTCAAAAAGAATCTGAAGCGCGCCAGGATGCTCAGCTGTTCCAAGGACAACCGCCAGCGGAAGATTCACCAGAATCGCGCCAAAACCAATCGGCAAGAGCAGCATCGGCTCGTACTTTTTGTAGACCGCAAGAAAAATCAGCAGCGCGCCTATCGCAATCATCGCAAAATTCTGCCAGGTCATCGCCCCGATTCCGCTAAAAAAATAATCCAAAATCCGTTCCATTTCAAAACCTCCATCTGTAAAATCCGCCGCCGCAAAAAAAAGACCCTTTGCCCGGTCACCCTGAAACAAACAGGATAATCAGGCAAAAGGTCTTGTTTCTCCGGTCAAGCCGAAGCCTAAGAACCAGACTCAAAGAGCCGGCTGTTGATTCTTAAGGAAGTAACTACTCCCCCTTTGCTTTTTGCAGTATGCACGGAAAAGGGAAGCGATGTCAATAGCAAAAACAGGGCAAACGCTTTAAGCAAGCGCACGATCTGGTTTCGGGAAAACCGCTTGTAATATACGCAGGAAAAGCCGGGTCGTTATACGCAACATTTTCTGACAAATCCACATTGAAAGTTGAATAGCGCTTCAAAAACTGCCTCTTAAAAAAAATGGAAGATTGTTATATTAATTTAGCATATAGTTAAAGATTTTGAAAGCAAACAATGTTAATATTGATAAAAAACAGGTGTTGTTTTTTTTAACATTTTTACTTAAAAAATTATTACAGGGGATTTTATGACATTTGCAGAAAAAATTCTTGAAGCCGCGCAGGAAGGAATCGTACTTCTTAGGAACAACGAAAATACGCTTCCGCTTTCAGAAAATGAAACTGTCTCTATTTTTGGAAGATGCCAGTTTGATTTTTACAAATGCGGAATGGGTTCTGGAGGTTCTGTTCGCTCACCTTATTCCACAAATTTAACAGACAACATTCCAATGGCAAACAAAGAGCTTGCAGAATTTTACAGAAACTGGATAAAGGAAAATCCGTTTGACAATGGCGGTGGCGGATGGGCAATGGAGCCTTATTTTCAAAAGGAATTTTATGTTTCTGCGGAGCTTGCAAAAAATGCCGCGAAAGTTTCAAAAAAGGCGATTTTCGTTGTGGGAAGAAATGCCGGCGAAGACAAAGACTTTACAAAAGAAAAAGGCTGCTGGCTTTTAACTGACGAAGAGCGAAACGTAATCAAGGAAATTTGCTCGGCATTTGAAAGCGTAATAATTGTTTTCAATTAATGCGGAATAATCGACACAGCTTGGATTGACGATGAAGAATTTTCTGGAAAAATAAAATCCGTAGTCTACGCTTGGCAAGGCGGTCAAGAATCCGGAAGAGCCTGCGCAAATGTTCTGTGCGGAAAATCAGTTCCATGCGGAAAACTCACAGATACAATCGCAAAATCAATAGACGACTATCCTTCCACAAAAAATTTCGCAACACAAAATGAATCTTTTTATATGGAAGATATTTATGTCGGCTACAGATATTTTTCAACATTCGCAAAAGAAAAAATTTTGTTTCCATTTGGATTCGGACTTTCTTACACAGAATTTAAAACTGAATTTGTTTCTTCTTCTGTAGAGGGAAAAAATATAAACGTAAAAGTCCGCGTGGAAAATATCGGAAAAAAATTCAGCGGAAAAGAAATTGTCCAGCTTTATGTTCAAGCTCCGCAGGGAAAACTCGGAAAGCCCTCAAAAGTTCTTGCCGCATTCAAAAAATCAAATTTGCTAAAACCAGGCCACTCGCAAGAACTTGAGCTTTCATTTAATTTGGAATCAATTGCTTCTTATGACGACTCTGGAATTTCTGGATTTGAATTTTCGTTTGTTCTTGAAGAAGGAAAATATTTTGTGTTCATGGGAACTGATTCTGAAAACGCAAAGAAAATTCCTTTGGGAAGCAGCGATTGTATTTCACTTGAAAAAACTTACGCTACGGAAAAACTTTGTCAGGCGCTTGCTCCAAGAAAAGCTTTTTCAAGAATCAAGCCTGCACAAATAAAGCCGGACGGAAATTATTCAATTCAAGAAGAAAATGTTCCGCTTGAATCGTTTAGCCTTGAACAACGCATAAAAGAAAATCTCCCAAAAGAAATTCCATTCACGGGAAACAAAGGAATAAAATTTCAAGACGTAAAGAAAAATCCTGAGCTGCTTGAAAAATTTGTTGCCCAGTTGAACAACGAAGAGCTTGCAACTCTTGTACGCGGAGAAGGAATGATGAGCCGCAAAGCGACAATGGGAATCGCTTCAGTTTTTGGCGGCGTAAGCGAATCTCTTTACAACTACGGAATTCCTGTTGCAGGATGCGCGGACGGACCTTCAGGCATAAGGCTAGACACAGGCAAAGAAGCTTCTCTTATGCCAATCGGAACTTTGCTGGCCTGCACTTGGAATCCGCCTCTTGTTCAAGAGCTTTTTGAATTTGAAGGACAAGAATTAAAGCAAAACCAGATTGACACAGTTCTTGGACCTGGAATAAACATTCACAGAAATCCACTTAATGGAAGAAACTTTGAATATTTTTCTGAAGATCCGCTACTCACTTCTGAAATGACGCTTGCGATTTTAAAAGGCGTTTCAAAAGAAGGTCCGTTTGCAACAATAAAACATTTCGCCGCGAACAGCCAGGAAACACAAAGACACGAACACGATTCAATTGTTTCAGAACGTGCATTGCGAGAAATTTATCTTAAACCATTTGAGGCTGCTGTAAAACGTGGAAACGCACAGTCAATTATGACAAGCTACAATCAAATCAATGGACACTTTACAGCAAGCAACTACGATTTAAATTCAACAATTCTCCGCAAAAACTGGAAATACACAGGCATTGTAATGACCGACTGGTGGGCAAGAATAAACGACTGCGTAAAAGGCGGAAAAGGAAAAATTGAACTTACAGCCTCGATGGTCCGCGCAAGAAATGACATCTACATGATTGTAAACAACGACACTGCGGAAAAAGACGGAAACAACGACAATATAAAGTCAAGCTTAAAAAACGGCGAGCTCACAACTGCGGAACTTCAAGTTTGCGCAATGGACATTATAAAATTCCTTGCAAAAACTCTTGTTGCAGAACGCAAGCTTCGTCCGCTAAACAATATTCCAGTCTTTGCTCCAAAAGCAGAAAATCAAAATGCAAAAAATCCAGCTCAGGAAAATTTCAGATTTCTTTGCAACGGGGAAACAAAAAGAATTTTCTTTGCGCCGGAAAACGGAGTTTACAATGTGCTTGGAGTTTATTCAAAGCCAACTGATGTGGACAAAGTTTCACAATCTGTATGCAACGTTCTTATCGACGGAAAACCAACATTCGCATTTGAATGCCGTTCAACAGAAGGAAAAGAAACTAGAGCTGTAATCGGGCAAGTTCAGCTTGAAAAAGGCAACTACGAAATTTCGCTTGAACATACAAAGCCCGGAATCGAAATAAAATTCGTTGCATTGTCAAGAAATGTTTCTGTTTCATCTGAAATCGACTATTTAAAGTCCGAATAAAAAATGCCTCTTTGGAAATTCATATAGCCAGCTAGAAACTGCTGCTGTCTGAATTTCCATTGCGGCTTCTTCAGGGCAAACGCATGTAAAAATTATAAATCAAAAAAAAGCTGTCTTTAAAAAAAGGCGGCAATAATGGCCGGCATTCCGCTGTTTATTGCCATAGCCGCCTTTCAGTTTTGAAAGCACAGTTTTCCCTACAGTTTTACAACCTTTAGGCTTCGGATTGTATTCTTGTCGGTTTTAAGGACTTCTATTTCAATCTTGTCCTGCCAGCGGAGTTTTTTTCCTTCTTCCGGAAAGTCTCCCAGTTTTTCTGTTATCCAGCCGCTGACCGTGGTAGAGCCGCTGGTTTCGTCCTCGTCAAGCTCAAAATATTTCATCATCTTGCTCACGGAAGTTTCGCCGCTTACGATAAAAGCATTTTCACCGCAGGGCTTTATGCAGCCGGAATCGCTGTCGCTGTCGTGCTCATCGTAAATTTCGCCTACAAGCTCCTCAAGAATGTCTTCCATTGTAATAAGACCCGAAGTTCCACCGTATTCGTCTATCACAATCGCCATGTGGTTCCGCTCTTTCTGCATTTTTCGTAAAAGCAGGGAAATTTTTGTTGTTTCAATGGCAAAGAACGGTTTCTGCATAATTGACTTTATAAACAGGCCGCTTTTTTCCGCATTTTTTTCCAAATCCGCCTGAAACGCCCTGAAAAAATCTTTCTCGTGGATTATTCCGATGATTGTGTCGATGTCGCCTTCGTAAACCGGAATCCTTGAAAACCCGCTCTCCTCAAATTTCCTCATGATTTCTTCCGGCGCACTGCCGGCCTCAACCGCACAGATATTCACACGCGGAACAAGAATGTCCTTCGCATCAAGGTCGTCAAATTCAATCACCGAGCGGATAAGGTTCGTTTCTTCCTTTTTAATCGTACCGTCTTCCTCCGCTTCCTCAACCATGGTTATAATTTCCTCTTCGGTAATCACATCCTTAGCCTTAAAGCGGAAAATCCTGACAATCAGCTTCTTCCAGCCGGAAAACACAATGTTCAGCGGATAAAATAAAAAAATCAGAATTGAAATAAAAGGATAGACCGCCATCGCAAGTTTTTCCGCGCAGAATTTGCCGATGTACTTTGGCGTAATCTCGCCGAAAATCAGCACAACAACCGTAATCGCCGCGGTTGAAACTATGGACGGATTCAGCCGGCTTCCAAAAAGAATCTTTGCAAAAAAAAGCGCGCATATTGTTGAAGCCGAAAGGTTCACGATGTTGTTGCCAATCAGAATTGTGCTTAGAAGCTTGTCATAGGAATTTTCGCAGAGCGCAAGAACTTTTTCAGCCCTTCTATTGCCGCCCGTTGCAAGCGACTTGAGCCGGATTCTGCTGGCGCTGGTGTATGCAGTTTCCGTTACAGAAAAAAAAGCGGAAAAAGCAATCAAAACAAAAAGAGAAACAAGTAAGGGTATCGACCCGTCGGGCATAAAATCCCCCAAAAAATAAAATGCGGGAACGTGCGTCCCCTATTCCGAAGAGTATAATATTTCGGGTGGTTGGTCAAATATCTGACAGCAGGGGCTTCCTGCGCGCCGGCCTTCGTTTTACTCCGACCGCCGCGCAGGAAGAAACAGAAAATGAAGTTGCGCCGGAGCAAAATGACTGTTAGAATTGCCTTATGATTTTGAATATTTTGGCTGTTGCGGCGGGCGGAGCGGCGGGAAGCGTTTTGCGCTATCTTTTTACGCTGATTCCTGTGAAGAGCGTTTTTCCGTTTCAGACTTTTGTTGTGAATATGCTTGGTTGCTTTGCGATTGGTGTTGTTACAACACTGGCTTCTTTGGCGGTGCAAAAGGTTTCTTTTAGGTTCAGTCCTCTTGTTGTGCTTTTTCTTAAGACTGGCGTTTGCGGCGGATTCACGACTTTTTCTACGTTTGCGTTGGAAAGTGCGAATTTTGTTTCGGAGAAGAACTTTTTTATAGCGGCGCTTTACGCTTTTTCAAGTTTGATTTTGGGAATTCTGTGCGTGATTGCCGGACAAAATTGCATCCGCTAGGCAGGTAAATTTTAAAATGCGGCAGGGATTGATACTCTCCTAAATATCAGGAGGTAAATTGACTATCGGATTGAATCTTAAATCGTTGTAACACAATGATTTAGATAGTTGTGATTAGAATTTATTATATGAAATTCACTCCCATAAGTCAATTAGCTTTCTGAATTTATTGTTTACACCACTGTTTACACCAATTTCCGAGAGCTGGTTTAGAAAACAAGCTTGTCTTTCCCTTGAAAATTCAGGCATTTCATCGTATATTATAGGTATGGCTGATTCAACTGAACAGAAACGGCAAAAGATTCTCGACAAAATCAAGAACTTCCGTCTTTTCGATGATGACTACATGACGAAGTTCTTTGAGGATGATTTGGAATCGACATCGCTTGTCCTGCAAATCATCATGGAGAATCCAACTATCCGTGCTATAAAAGCAATAAGCCAGAGAAACATAAAGAACCTGCAAGGTCGTTCTGTTCGGCTTGATATTCAGGCAGAGGATGAAACCAAACGGCTCTACGACATAGAGATTCAGCGTGCGGAAAACGGAGCGGGTGCAAGGCGGGCAAGATACAACTCTGCGATTATGGATGCGAATGTTCCTGATGCTGGAAAATACGGCGAAAAGTTACCGGAAAGTTATGTCATCTTCATCACGGAGACTGATGTATTCGGTCGGAACAGACCTCTGTATCATGTCGAAAGAGTTATCACAGAAGATAGCATTTCGTTCAACGACGGAGCGCACATCATCTATGTGAACGGTGAAAATAAAGATGATACAGCCATCGGGAAACTAATGCACGATTTTTCGTGTAAAAATCCCGATGACATGAAATACAAGATTCTTGCTGAGCGTGCAAGATACCTAAAGCAAAACCAAAAGGGGGTAAGCAATATGTGCAAGGCAATGGAAGAACTCATTGAAGAAGAAAAAATTGAAATGATTGAAAACTTATTGAAGCTTAACCGATTGACCGTCGAGGAAATTGCAAAAGTTTCAAACATTCCCCTTGAAAAGGTAAAGGAACTCGCGCTTCAGCTGCAACCGCAGATGGCTTAATCAACTACATCTCGGTCAAAATCAGAGCTATAATATAACCTTGTAAGTGCTTGTCTTATAAGTATTTAGCACTGCAAACTACAATCCGGCAGGGATTGGAAGGGTGAGCGCATTTTGAAAAAATGCGTGAAAACAAACGCGGAGCGTTTGGTCGGAGGCGGAAGCCGAAAAGCCCGGTTTTTGGCAGTTTGCGAAAGCGAACGGACAAAAAGCCGCCCGAATTTAAAAATCTGAAAATTCGACACTTTTTTTCTTTTCTGCTATGATTTGCGTATGAAAAGCGATTATCTTACTTCAAAGCCGGCGTTTTACGCGCTTTTTGTTTTTTCACTTCCGATTATAATCGGCAATTTGTTCCAGCAGCTTTACACGATGGTCGATTCGGCGGTTGTGGGGCGGTTTGTGGGCGAGCAGGCTCTGGCGGCGGTCGGCGCGTCGTATTCGCTTACTGTTGTTTTTATCTGCGTGGCGATTGGCGGCGGTGTCGGCTCTTCGGTGATTGTGAGCAAGTATTTTGGCGCGCGCAATTTTTCTGCGATGAAGACGGCGGTCAGCACTGCTTTTTTGACGTTTCTGGGTATCAGCGTTTTTCTTGGCGCGGTTGGAATTGTAATAAACCGTCCGCTTCTTGTGCTTTTAAAGACTCCTTCAGACGCACTGGACATGGCTCTTGTCCATAGAGAAACTCCTTCTTCTCTGCCGTATTCACCGAAGCAGAGGTATAATGA
>ERZ1031540.259-NODE-259-length-12389-cov-7.635479_pt1 | contig 12389 bp, 9 predicted proteins | sample MGYA00519031_ERZ1031540 | MGnify/ENA primary metagenome ERZ1031540 (study PRJEB33719, sample SAMN04261166) | wastewater metagenome | biome: rural village; feature: human; material: feces | host: Homo sapiens | place: El Salvador | collected 2013-01-07 ... | reverse complement strand
ATTCCTGCTGAACCGCTCTTCCGATCTTGGCACATAGCGATACGAGAACGTATTTCAGTATCCGTTCTCGGTAGCCGATAATGTGCCGTTCGACATGAAGGGACATTGGCGCGAGATGTATTTCAAGAACGACAACCCTATTGTGCTCGAGCTGGGCTGCGGCAAAGGCGAGTATACGGTGGGGCTGGCGAAGATGTTCCCCGACGTCAACTTCATTGGCGTAGACATTAAGGGCGCACGCATGTGGACCGGCGCTACGCAGGCGCTCGGCGAAGGACTTAAGAACGTGGCGTTTCTGCGCACGAACATAGAGATTATAGACCGCTTCTTCGCCGAAGGCGAGGTGCAGGAGATATGGCTCACGTTCAGCGATCCGCAGATGAAGAACCCGCGCAAGCGTATCCCCTCTCCCTACTTCATGCAGCGCTACCGCCGCTTCCTGCAGGACGGCGGCACGATTCATCTGAAGACCGACTCCAACTTCCTCTTCACATACACCACATACATGCAGCAGCGCAACAATCTGCCGCTGCTCTTCCGTACGGAAGACCTCTATCATACCGAAGGTCTCGACGCACAGACCAACGAGATTCTCGGCATACAGACCTACTACGAGAGCATGTGGATAGAACGCGGACTGAACATCAAGTACATGAAGTTCGCATTGCCGCACGAAGGCGAGCTTTTTGAGCCGGAGGTGGAGATTCCGCTCGACGAGTATCGCTCGTATCATCGCGACAAGCGTAGCTCTAAAACAACTGCGGTATAAGTTTTGAATTTTGAATTTTGAGTTTTGAGTTATCGGCTACGCCGATTAGGAATTAATCAATTTTGAATTAATCAATTCTGAATTTAAAAACTCAATAATTCACAATGCGCATAGCGCATAATTCTTGCTCTGGCAAGCGGCAAAGCCGAGCGCAAAACTCAAAATTCAAAACTCAAAACTCAAAATTGCGACGCATGTCGCAACAATTCAAAACTCAAAACTCAAAATTCAAAACTCAAAATGACCCTATATCCGAAACTCATTACTGACGCACTCGCAACAGTAATATACGCAGGTACAAAGAAAAACCTTATAGAAAGCAATATGCTTGCCGACGATGTGCGCATCAACGGCATGAAAGTGAAGTTCACACTCGTCTTTCCACGCGATACCGACCCGTTCATGAAGTCGACTATCAAGGCGGCTGAGGCTGCCATCCACTATCACGTGTCGAAAGACGTGGAGGTGACAATCGAGACCGAATTTCTCTCGAAGCCGCGCCCGGAAGTGGGCAAGTTGCTGCCGCAGGTGAAGAACGTCATCGCCGTCAGCTCAGGCAAGGGCGGCGTGGGCAAGAGCACCGTTGCAGCCAACCTCGCCATCGCTTTGGCACGTCTTGGCTACAAGGTAGGTCTGCTCGACTGCGATATCTTCGGTCCGTCGGTTCCGAAGATGTTCCAAGTAGAAGACGCACGTCCATACGCTGTGAAGAAAGACGGACGCGACCTCATCGAACCAATCGAGAAGTATGGCATCAAGCTGCTCTCTATCGGCTTCTTCGTAAACCCCGACACCGCAACTTTGTGGCGCGGCGGCATGGCGTCGAACGCTCTTAAGCAGCTCATCGCCGACGCTGACTGGGGCGAGCTCGACTACTTCGTGCTCGACACACCTCCCGGAACAAGCGACATACACCTCACACTGCTGCAGACTCTCGCAATCACAGGCGCTGTCATCGTGAGCACACCGCAGAAGGTGGCGCTCGCCGACGCTCTCAAGGGCATCGACATGTACGAGAACGACAAGGTGAACGTGCCTATCCTCGGACTCGTGGAGAACATGGCGTGGTTCACACCAGCCGAACTGCCCGAGAACAAGTATTACATCTTCGGCAAGGAAGGCTGCAAGCAGCTTGCGCAGGAGAAGGGCTTGCCTCTGCTCGCGCAGATACCGCTCGTTCAGGGCATCTGCGAGAATGGCGACGCTGGTACACCTGCCGCTCTCGACAGCAACAGCATTACAGGTCTGGCGTTCATCAACCTCGCGCAGGCTGTAGTAACTGTCGTAAACCGTCGCAACAAGGAGCAGCAGCCCACAAAGATTGTAGAGGTTACGAAGAACTGATTTGTCTGAACGTACAAAAAAGCCTGTCGGTTTGAACGTACAAGGAATTTATTTGTATTACAATGGCTAAAGAGAAAGAAATATTCAAGCGCGCCGAACTGCTCATGGGCGAAGACGTGATGGAGGCGTTGGCGTCGAAGCGCGTCATCGTCTTCGGTGTGGGCGGCGTAGGCAGCTGGTGTGTCGAGTGTCTTGTGCGCTCGGGCATACGCCATATCACGATAGTCGACTGCGACTGCGTGTGCGCTTCTAACGTAAACCGTCAGCTGATGGCTACGTCTGCCACAATAGGACGCGTGAAGGTGGAGGCGCTGCGCGAACGTCTGCTCGAGATAAACCCCGACTGTGAGGTCACGGCTCTGCAGAAGATGTACACCGACGAGACTGCAGCCGAGTTCCATCTCGAAGAGTACGACTATATCATCGACGCTATCGACTCGCTGAAGGACAAGGTGTCGCTCATTATGCGTGCCTGCGAGACCAATGCCGTGTTCTTCTCGTCAATGGGCGCTGCGTTGAAGATGGATTCTACGCAAATACGCGTGACTGAGTTTTGGAAGGTGCGCGGCTGTCCGCTCGGATCGGCGCTGCGCAAGCGCATGAAGCGCGCAGGTTTGAAACCGGCGCACAAGTTCCAGTGCGTATACAGCGAGGAGCTGCTCGACAATCGCGGCAGCGATACAGGCAACGACCCATGTCTGATACAGAAGGCGCAGACAAACGGATCGATGGCGCACATCACGGCAATATTCGGCTTCACGATAGCCGGACTTGTGCTTAAAGATGTGTATCAGAAGACACTTGGCAAGCTGTAATACAATAAAACAACGAAAAAAGAGTTATTTAAAGAAAACAATATTGACAATGAAGAAATACGTTATTTATCTGTTTCTGTTCATGTTCCTGCCGTTGGCTGCCATGGCACAGTCGTCGATGACCGACCAGCAGGTGATGCAGTTCATCGTAAAGGAACACAACTCTGGTAGGTCGCAGTCGGAGATTGTGACCAAGCTTATGCAGCGTGGTGTGGACATCTCGCAGATTCGCCGCGTGCGCAACAAGTACGAACGCCAGATGAAGCAGGGCGGATTGGGTAATGTGTCGGACAACACAACGGGCAAGGACGAATCGCGTCTGCGTACCAACAACGGCAATCCGCGCGAACTGACAAAGCGCGACGACTATGGTAAGGAGGCTACGCAGAAGGCTTCGCAGTATTCGAGCATGCGCCTGAAGGCAGAACGCGACCGCAAGTATAAGAACACATACGACGAGACCGACGAGGAGTTTATGGACTATCAGCGCGAGATGTTCGAGCTTGTGCCCGATACAGCACAGATGCTTGAGCAGCTGCTTGCAGAGCGCGACGCTCTGAAGAAGAAAGTGTTCGGACGCGACATCTTCAACAATCAGGAACTCTCGTTCGAGCCGAACATGAACATCGCTACACCGCAGAGCTACGTTCTCGGTCCGGGCGATGCTGTCTTCGTTGATATCTACGGCGCTTCGCAGAAGTCGGAGCAGTGCACCGTGTCGCCTGAAGGCGAGATAACCATCGAAGGTTTCGGACCCGTACACGTTGGCGGACTTACAGTTGATCAGGCTAACAGACGCCTTCGCTCTACGCTTGGCGCACGCTATAGCAGTTCGAAGGTAAAGCTGTCGGTAGGTCAGACACGCACTATCATTGTTAACGTGATGGGCGAGGTGAAGACACCTGGTACCTACACACTCTCGGCTTTCGCTACCGTCTTCCACGCCCTCTACATGGCTGGCGGCACAAACGACATCGGTACGCTCCGTAATATCAAGGTATATCGCAACAACCGTCTTATAACAACCGTCGACATCTACGACTATATCCTCAACGGCAAGCTCACGGGCAATGTGCGTCTCGCCGACAACGACGTGGTTGTTGTAGGTCCGTACGACTGCCTTGTGAACGTAACGGGTAAGGTGAAGCGTCCTATGTTCTACGAGATGAAACCCAACGAGTCGATAGCTTCGTTGCTGAAATACACGGGCGGTTTCACTGGCGATGCTTACAAGAAGGCTGTGCGTGTGAACCGCAAGAACGGAAAGGAATACTCGGCATATAACGTTGAGGAGTTCGACTTTGCGAGCTTCCATGTAGCCGACGGCGACTCTGTGTCTGTCGACTCTATAATGGCACGCTACGCCAACACCGTTGAGGTGAAGGGAGCCGTGTTCCGTCCGGGTATGTACAACCTCGGTGAGCAGGTGAACAGCGTACGTTCGCTCATCGAGCACGCCGACGGTGTTACAGAAGATGCTATCACTTCGCGTGCCGTGATGCACCGCATGAAGGCAGACCGTACTCTTGAGGTGGTCAGCGTAGATATCGATGGCATAATGAGCGGTCGTGTTGCCGACATCCCATTGAAGGAGAACGACGTGCTCTTTGTGGCTACCAAGACAGAGAAAATGTCCGACCGAACGCTCACGATACGTGGCGAGGTGCAGTACCCCGGTGTATATAAGTACGCCGACAACGAGACTGTTGAGGACTTCATCATACAGGCTGGCGGTCTCACCGACAAGGCGTCGCTCATGAACGTGAGCATCAGCCGACGTGTGAGCGACCCGAAGGCGTTGCGTCCAGACAGCGTCATCGCAAAGACATTCAACGTGGCGCTGAAAGACAACTTTGCTGTTGACGGCGACCGCACGCTGACGCTCATGCCCTTCGACGAAGTGTACGTAATGCGCTCGCCGGGCTACACCGAGCAGCAGAACGTGTCGGTAGAAGGCGAGGTGCTCTTCGCCGGAACCTACGCTCTGGAGCGCAACAACACACGCTTGAGCGACCTCTTCAAGAAGTCGGGCGGCTCGAACGGACTCGCTTATATCAAGGGTGCGCGACTCATGCGCAAGGCTAACGAAACAGAGAAGGCACGTATGGAGGCCGTACTGAAGATGCAGCAGGAGGAACAGAAGAAGAACCTTCTGCAGCTCTCGGCAAGTGCAAACAACGCTGCAGCTCTGCAGTCTACAGCCCAGGACGCTACAAAGGCCAACATCGAGAAGTTCCAGGTGCCTGACGAGTACCCTGTAGGTATCGACCTTGCTGAGGCTATGAAGAATCCGGGCTCTGACGCCGACCTCGTATTGCGCGACGGCGACCGCCTTATTGTGCCGCAGTATAACGGAACGGTGAAGGTGAACGGAGCCGTGATGTACGCCAATACCGTGGCTTACGAGCGCGGAAAGCGTGCCGGCTACTACATCGACCAGGCAGGCGGCTATGCTTCAGACGCCGTTAAGGGCCGTGCATACATTATATATATGAACGGCAAGGTGTCGAAGCTGAGTCACGGAGCGAAGGTGCAACCCGGCTGCGAGATTGTGGTGCCTGCTAAGCTGAAGCGCAAGATGTCAGCTGCCGAGATGATGAGTATGGGATCGAGCATGTCGTCAATCGCTGCGATGATCGCTACAATCAGTAACATCATCACGAAGTAAGGTCTTGCTTACATGTAGTATATGTTAGTTGGTAAAAATATAGTAACAAGAATAACAATGAAGAAGAAGCACATTTTGACGGCAATGTTTGCGCTATTCTTTATGATGGTGTCTGTTCAGTTGAAGGCTCAGACACCATCAGAGTGGCCAGACATTCCTTTGCTTACAATCGAAACAGTTGATGGTGTGATGCCAACAGCTACTAAAGTGTATCCTCCAGAAGGATGTGTTGGTGAGAGTATATTGAGTGAGCATGTGCCTGGGCGTCTTGTGATGACTCTTAAAGGTGAAACGTTATATGACAGCGGCGATTATGTTAAGGGTGAATCGGGTATAAGAATAAAGATTCGTGGCAATACCACAGGTGCTTATCTTGCGCAGCATCCTTATAAACTGAAATTGTCAAAGAAAGCCGATCTTCTTCAGCTTGGTAAAGACCATAAAGATAAGAATTTTGCTTTGCTCTCCATGTGTATGTGGAATAAAGTGATGAAGAATAAGGAATCTAATATTCTTCTTAATATGGGATTGGCTTTGTGTCGTGCGCTCGGTTTTCCATGGACACCAAACACACGTCCAGTGAATGTTGTTATCAACGGGAAATATCAAGGCTTGTATCATCTTGTTGAGACCGTTGAACGTGCAGACACTCGTATAAAGACCGACAAGACTGGCTTTGTCATAGAGAATGACGCCTATTGGTGGAAGGAAGGTGAAGTTTACTTCCGTACAGAGCATCAGACTGCCAACACATACATGGGATACACGTTCAAATATCCTGATGGCGATGATATTACCGAAGAACAATTGGCTGATATAAAGAATTATATGGAAAAGGTAGAGACTGCGGTTTACTCAAACGCTGGAGCCTCAGACCTTATCGATTACAATTCGTTTGCCCATTGGATTCTTGCTCATGACATTCTTGGTACATACGATGCAGCAGGTAGTAACATGTTCCTTTATAAAGAGAATGGTACTACAGAAGACTCGAAGTTGAAGATGGCAACGCCTTGGGACTTTGATTCTGCGTTTTATACAAATGTGGATTGGGGAAAACAACACTGTAGTTCTCTTTTCTTCTATCAGACTCTGTTTCAAGATAAAAACTTTGTGCGTACATATCTTGATCTCTATAAAGAGAAGATTGCTTCTGTATATCCTTATGTTGAGAATAGTCTCAAAGAGTTTAAGGAGAAGTATGGTGAGGCTTTCGAGAAGAGTCTAGAGCTGCATCGTGCTGTTTATGCTAATGAGTGTATGAACTCCCTTGACGAGCAGATTGATGATGTGTTGACACACTTGAAGGAGCGTCTTGCCAAATTGCAGACTCTTACAGCCGAATTGGAGCGCTCTACTGCCATCGAGGGATGTGTAGACAATTCAGATAATCGTATAGTGAATCGCACCAGCATATTGGGTGTGGATTTTACTGGCGTTGATGTGAACAGACTTCCGGTAGGAATATACATAGAGAAACGTGCCGACGGCACGATTAGAAAAGTGCTTAATAAATAAAACGATATGAGCGAACAAAAGAAAGACGTGATTGACCTCATAGAGGTGTTCAAGTTGCTTAAGGCGAAGAAGAAGGTCTTCTTTATTGTGCTGCCGATAGTGTTTGTGCTGTCGTGCCTATATATCTTTCCACAACCACGCTACTACCGTTGTAACGTGACGCTGGCGCCGGAGGCAACGAGCGAGAATATAGCAGGCGGCCTCTCGTCGCTTGCTTCCCAGTTCGGTGTAAACCTCGGCGGTTCTTCGCAGGACGCCATCTATCCGTTGCTCTATCCTGAGTTGGTCGAGTCGAACGAGTTTATTATCGGTCTGCTTGGCATCAAGGTGACAACGATGGACAAGAGCCTGAGCACCGACTACTACACATATATGCGCAAGCATCAGGAGAAGAACCCGATAACGGCTCCGTTCAAGTATGTTATGCGCAAGGTTACTTCTTGCTTCAAGAAGAAGGAAAACACGAAAGGCTTGCGCAGCGGTGCGCAGATGGATCCGTTCCGTATGTCGGAGAGAGACTCAAAATTGCTTGATGAAATAAAAAGCAACATCAGTTGCGATGTAGACAAGAAAACGGAGGTAATAACCATAAAGGTAGAAGCACAGGACCCGCTTGTCTGCGCTACGATGGCAGACTCGGTGCGTGTGCATCTTCAGGACTTCATCACACGCTACCGCACCAACAAGGCGCGCGTAGACGTTGAGCACTACGAGAAGCTCGCCGTAAAGTCGAAGAAGGAGTACGAATACTGCGCACAGATATACAGCGCCTACTGCGATGCCAACCAGGACGTTATGCTGCAGTCGTTCCTCTCGAAGCGCGACGAACTGGAGAACGAGATGCAGCTGAAGTTCAACACCTACAGCGCCATGCGCACACAGCTTGAAGCCATGCGCGCCAAGCTCCAGGAGAAGACTCCGGCGTTCACGACGTTGCAGTGTGCAACAGTGCCGGTGAAGCCAGCCGGTCCGAAGCGCATCATCTTCATACTTGGTATGTGCTTCCTTGCCACATTCGTCACAGCCTTGTGGCTTGCGCGCAAGCAGCTCTTTACAAAAGCATAAACATAAGGGGAGGCGCATCGTCGCCTTCCCATTTATTTATTAAAAGGAGAACCATAAATGTCGCTGTTCCGTTTAAAGCGAATACCACTATATTTCGACAAAGTGTCCACTCGCGTCAGTCTGCATGACATGACGCTATTGCCGTTTATGATGATATTCTTCGTTGTGTTGAATGTCACCATTTCGCTGTCAGAACTCAAGATGCCGGCGCTTTCGTATGGTGTTTTAGCAATTAACCTTGTCAGTTTTCTGTTTATGCTGGCGTTAGTTGCGCGTGAAAAGAAAATGTCGCAATACGGCTTTCTCAATTTCCTGTATCTTTTTATTCTTATCGGACTAACCGTAGTAAATGTCAACGACATCCGCAATGCCATTTACAACAGTGTCTTCATCTGGCTCATGTTGCTCATCATGCGTTATTACCGTCATCGCATGGATATGGTGATAAAGTGCTTCACCGTAGCTTTCACGGTCTGTGTGTGGATTAACTTTGTTCACCTCGTGACGCATCCGCTTCTTTGGCTTGTTGACGACTATAAGGACGCAACGGGCTATCTGTTCGGCAACAACTACAATCAGATGGGATGCCGAATGATGGTGGCGTTGGCAAGTAATGTCCTTTGTCTGCGTTATTCACGCATCTGGCTCATCAACTTTATTGCCCTTGCCATTGTCATTATAGCTTCGTTGGCGATGGTAGGTTCGATGACATCCCTATCGATGATTCTCGTTTTTCTTGTTTGCTGTCTGCTGCCGACGTCCAAGTTGCGGATGACTGCCATATGTGGACTGTTCGTCGTCTTTCTGCTCTTCCAGATATTTGTGGTGTTCAACGGACGCGGACTTGAGAACAACGGGCTTGCGGTATACATCGTGGAGGATGTGCTGAAGAAGGACCTTACCTTCACTTACCGTACACACATGTGGGAAAGCGCCCTGAAGATAATAGAAGAGTCGCCCATCTGGGGTTGGGGATTCGCCGATGCCGACTGGTTCAAGGCCAATATGTCGGCCTTCGCCATCGGTCCTCACAACTTTATTCTCTCCATCCTCATACATGGCGGAGTGATATTGCTGAGCATATATATAATGATATGCAGCAAGGTGGTGAAGACCATTATGCCGTATCTGAAGATAAAGAACATGCAGCTGCTGCTTCTGGCTGTGGCATGTCTTTGGGTTATGTCTCTCTTTGAGATGTATCCGTACACCATTATGTTTTACGCCCTCGCCTTGCTCTATTATTCGCATTACGTCTATGCAGATGCGGAAAAGAGCAATCTGACGACAGTATAAAAATAAAAACCACTTGAAGATGCAGGAAAATACAAACAAATCGATAGCGGTAAACTCGCTCATACTTTACATCCGACTTGCCATTATATCCATCAGCGGACTGCTCTACACGCGTTTCAGTCTGCAGGCATTGGGTATAAGCGACTACGGATTGTATTCGGTCATTGCCTGCATCATCACCTTCATAAGTATCATCAACACCATCATGGTGACCACCTCCAACCGTTTCATCGCCATTGCCATCGGCAAGAACGATCAGGAGGAGGTGTGCCGTCAGTTCAACGTGAACCTTGTAATACATGTGCTCATAGCCTTGCTGACCGTGGCGATAGCTTTGCCCGCCGGACATTGGTATATCATGCACCATGTCAGCTATGACGGCGACATGCAGACCGTGCTGCGCGTGTTCGATGTATCCATCGTGGCTGCGGCGATGTCGTTCATCGGCGTGCCCTATAACGGACTGCTCATAGCCCGCGAGCGCTTCCTCGTGTTCTGCTCAACGGATGTGGCTATGAGTCTTTTCAAGCTGTTCTTCACCTATCTTCTTATCGACCATTTCGAGCACAAGCTTATCATCTATACCTGCGTAATGGCATTCATGACTGCCTTCCCCACGGTGGTGTTCTTCGCCTATTGCCGCAGGCAGTTTGCAGCCATCACCCGCTTTGTCTTTGTGCGTGAGTGGCGCAAATACTATGATGTGCTTAATTTCTCTATAGGTATAGGCATCGGAGCCATAGCCACAATCGGCAAGGCTCAGGGTGGTGCGCTCATCATCAACATGTTCTTCAGCACAACGATGAACGCCGGACTTGCCGTAGCCAATTCCGTCGGAACCATACTTCAGACATTCGCCAACAACGCGCAGAAACCCATCTCGCCGCAGATTGTGAAGAACTATGCTGCAGGCAATCTTGACCGCTGCACGTCGCTGGTCTGTCTGGCTTCCAAAGCCACTTACCTCTCAATGTTCTTCGTCTCCATTCCCTTCATCCTTGCGCCGGAAGTGATCTTCGGCTTGTGGTTGAAGGAGGTGCCGCCGTATGCCATAACGTTCACCCATCTGCTCATTGTCGACATCCTGATATTTTCCATTAATGCCGGTGTCAACGACTTCGTGTTTGCTACGGGAAAGATAAAGCTATATCAGATCATTGTCAATACATTGCTCGTCAGTTCCATTGTCGTAGGCTATCTGGCGATGCGCCGAGGCATGCCGCCTGAATATCTGTTCTATGTCTACATAGCCTTCTCGTTCCTTGTATTCTTGGTGCGTCCGTTCATCATTGTCCGCATCACGAAGTTCGATGTATGGGCTCTTGTGCGCGGTTCGTACGTTCCGGTGCTTCTGATAACGCTTCTTTTCGTTCCGACGCTCTGTCTGAAACAGGTGATAGGGCCTATATCGAGCGTTGCGGTGGCTTATGCTTACTTCGTCCTGCTGCTTTACGTCATCGGACTGCGCAAGAACGAACGCAACTACGTTAACTCCTTTATACGAAACAAATTGCTTCGTAAACACTGATGTAAGACCAATAAAATAGTATTATTATAACGTCCGATACAATATTGTTCTGTATCGGGCGTTTATATTATATAATTCGCAATACTTAAAAGTCTATAATGGAACCGCTCAGAACATCTCTCTCCATAATAATGCCCGTGTTCAATCATCGTAACGAAGTACGTACGATGATTGACAGCATACTCGCCAACGACTTTAACGCGTGGGAACTTCTCGCCGTAGACGACGGTTCGGGCGAAGACACGCTGCAGCTGCTCGAAAGCTACGCTGCAGTCGACAGCCGCATACGCGTAGTAAGGCGCAGTCGACAGCCGAAGGGCGCGCAGACCTGCCGCAATATCGGCTTGGAGATGGCGTGCGGAGAGTTCGTCATCGTCTTCGATTCCGACGACTATATAGCGCCCTACTGCCTGCGACAGCGTGTGGAGATGCTGCAGAAGCGCACTGACCTCGATTTCATGGTCTTCCCTTCGGGCGTGTATGTAGACGAACGTTTCCTCACCGAGCCACACCCTTACGCCTTCGGATTCCGCGTGGCGGAGGACGATGTGGCGCTGTTCGCCAGTCGCCGACTGCCGTTCATCGTCTGGAACAACATCTACCGCACCGAGTCGCTGCGCCGCCACAACCTCACGTGGGATGTCAACCTGCTGTCTTTGCAGGACGCCGACTTCAACATATCAGCCATAGCCGCCGGACTGCGCTACGACTATGCAGAGGCTCCGCAAGACTACGGCTACCGCATCATCACTACGTCTTCTATCTCAAAGAAGATAAACACACAGGCGCACGTAGACAGCCATGTGCGTGCCAACAGCCGCATGTACGACACGGTGCGCCGCATCGGAGGCAAGCGCTACGACCGTTCGCTCTACGACGGTATGTTGCGCATCTATAACTCGGGCATGACTGGTAAGGGTATCAACCGCTCGCTCGCCGAAGCGCTCGCCGACAGCGTGCGTAGCCGCAGCCGCTCGCACAGCCGTCTGCTGAAGCTGCAGATACGCCTTACGCTTATGCTTCAGAAAATGCTGCCCGCACGCCTCGCCCGCCAGTTGCCCGTAGCGGCATACCTGCTGCGAGAAGCACGTTGGCGCAAGAAGAAAACAGCCATAATAAGCACACTCATCGAGGCGCAAAAACATTAACGAAACAACATGGAATTAGCAATACTACTCTCTACATACAACGGTATGAACTATCTGGAGGAGCAGGTCGGCTCTATCATCGCGCAGACCTACACCGACTGGAAACTATACATACGCGACGACGCTTCTACCGACGTGACGGCGGCTCTCATCAAGCGGCTCGCCGACACCGACCCACGCATCATTGCCATAGAGTACGAGATCGGAAGAGCGGTTCAGCAGGAATGCCGAGACCGAT
>ERZ1031540.226-NODE-226-length-13151-cov-7.960828_pt1 | contig 13151 bp, 7 predicted proteins | sample MGYA00519031_ERZ1031540 | MGnify/ENA primary metagenome ERZ1031540 (study PRJEB33719, sample SAMN04261166) | wastewater metagenome | biome: rural village; feature: human; material: feces | host: Homo sapiens | place: El Salvador | collected 2013-01-07 ... | reverse complement strand
TGTCGATGTACGTTTAGGTGTTGACCCACGTAAGGCTAACCAGATGGTTCGTGGCTCCCGCGAAAAAACTCATTCTAGAGATTTGAAAACCGCAAAACGAGCGTTTTCGCTGCTGTTCTTCACTCTAAAATCATAAAAATTGAGACTTTTCGATGTAAAACGATAGGTTTTGCATTGTATTTCCTATCACTTTACCCTGTAATTCGATAGACTTTACACGGTAAAACCTATGCTTTTACCGTGTAAAGTCTATCGAAAAGTTTGATTTCTCCTAAGCTAAAATTGCACACTTTCGCAATTATCACCACAACACTTTGTAAGCCAAACGCTTACAACTGCACGCTCAAAACTCACGAAAAATGCACAAAGGATTTTGTTTTTGATTTTTCGCGAGTTATGAGCGCTTAAAAACTGCAAATATCGTTTGGGCAAAAACCGTGCCAAAACCAATTAAAGGTACTTCTCCACAAAGCCCACCACCCTGCGCGCGTACTCCTCTCTATAGTCGGCATACGCATCAGCGTGCTTGCTGCCGTGCGCTATCCAGAGCGCCTTGGGCTGCGGCTTCGCCTCATAGAGCGGATAGACCATCCATGTAGGCACAAACGTGTCGTTGTCGCCATGAATGAAAAGCATCGGCTTCGGGCACTTCGCCACCTGCTTCAGCGGCGACGCCTCGTTGAAGCCCCAGCCGTACTTCGCCTTTACGACCCACGACGCCGTGTACATCAACGGGAAGTCGGGCAGCGAGAAGCGCGCCGAAATCTCGTTCGAGAACTCGTCCCAAACACTCGTATAGCCACAGTCCTCCACGAAACACTTCACGTACCGAGGCGTCTGCTCACCGCTGACGCACATCGTCGTGGCAGCGCCCATCGATATGCCGTGAACCACAAGGCGCAGCGAGTCAGCAGTCGTGCCGAACATCTCTGGCGCAAGGCTTATCCAATGGAGCACGTCGAGACGGTCTTTCCATCCCATCTGTATCGCCTCGCCGTCACTCTGCCCGTGCGCATAGAGGTCGGGCAGCAGCACGTTGGCGTTCATCTCGCGGTTGTAGATGCGCGCTATTGGCAGCATGCTTGTAGCTTTGTCGCCGTAGCCATGCACGAGCACAGCGGTGCGTCCCTCGGCACGCGGCGAACGCACGTAGAGGGCGTGGGCGCGCTTGCCGGTCAGCGGCATCACGACGAACGTGTCGCACAGGGCGCCGGCGGCTTGCAGACTGTCGAGCCACGGCTTCACCTCAGGGAAGCGCTTCTCTATCTTCGACATATCCGAGTCGCGGTCGCGCTGAACGCTCACAAGGGCGTAGTCGACGAGGTAGAACGAGGCTGCCGTGATTATGGCAAGGAAGAGCGCAAAGGTGGCGCCAAGGGTGACGAATAACTTTTTATGTTTCATACTATCTATATATAGGAGGCTACTTGAGATACGGCTTCAGCACATCCACCCATTTCTGGTATCCCTTGCCGAGCAGGTGCAGTCCGTCGTTGGTGTACTCTGGGTTCATCACATCGGTAGAAGGTATGACAAGCGACTTGTACACGTCGATGTAAGTAACGCCGTGGCGTGCGGCTACCGCCTTTATCTTCGCGTTGAGCGCAGCGATGTCCTTCTGGCGGTTCATGTGACCCAAGAACTTGTTGAACTTAGGGTTCACTGGGAACACGCTCTGCACATAGAGCTTCGTCTTCGGCGACTCACGCTTCACGCGCTCCACAATCTTCTCCACGTTCTTCGCCACCTCGTCCACGCTCTTGCCGCGCGAAAGGTCGTTCGTACCGATGAGCAGGAATATCTTCGAGGGCTTACCCTTCGTGATGGTGCTCAGACGGTCGAGCACGCCCTGGGTTGTATCGCCGCTGATGCCGCGGTTCTTGGCGTGCGGATTGCCCAACAGCTCCGCCCACTCGCCACCGTTGGTGATGCTGTTGCCGAGGAAGATGATGTCGCTCTTGCTCGTAGGCAACACCTCGAAGAGAGTGGCACGCTGATAATAGAATGTAGAGTGCTTCTGCTCCTGAGCCTGCATCGTGCATGCGCAGAACAGACTCAACATGATTAATAGTTTCTTCATAGTTCGTTATTTGTTTTAGCGCCGCATCAACCGGTATGCAGCAATGGTTTTTAAACATTTTCTTAACCCGTTTGACAAAAGTACGAATAAAAAACGAAAGGAGCTATTATTTTTTGCATCCTTTTGCACAAAAAACACAAAAACGAATAAGGCTTATTCGGCAAAAAATACTTAACTTTGCAGACGTTAAATCAAAGTGTAACTAATATATGGACGACTATCACGCGGAAAACCCGAATTTGTAATGCAGGAGGACGCTCTCACGATGCGGTCTCCCAAGCATTGTTTAACCCAAGGAGACAGCTTTTATGAGAACATACTGGAACACCAATTCTACCCTCAAACAAATTGAAGAGTGGCAGCCGAACTGCTGGATACAAGTTACATGTCCAACAGATGAAGACCAGCAATTGCTGGAAGACAAGTTCAACATACCCGATTATTTCCTTTCCGACATCAGCGATACCGACGAACGTGCGCGTTACGAGTACGATGATGGCTGGATGCTTATCATCCTCCGTATTCCGTACGTGAAGGAGATACGCTCGCGCACACCGTACACCACCGTGCCGCTCGGCATCATTCACAAGCGCGACGTCACCATCACCGTATGCTACTACGAGACGAACATGATGATCGACTTCGTGTCTTACCACCAGAAGCGCGGCGAGGGATTCACAGACTATGTTGACATGACATTCCGCCTTTTCCTTTCTTCTGCCGTGTGGTATCTGAAACGTCTGAAGCAGATAAACACGCTCATCGAGAAGGCGAAGCACAATCTCGACCATAACGTGAACAACGAATCGCTTATCGCTCTCTCGCGTCTGCAGGACTCGCTCACCTACTTCGTAACCTCTATCCGCGGCAACGAAACCTTGCTCGCGAAGCTGAAGTTCAAGCTGCAAGTGGACGAGTTGGACGCCGACCTCATCGAGGACGTAAACATCGAGATGTCGCAGGCTCGCGAAACGACCAATATCTACTCGGACATTCTCGAGTCGACGATGGATACCTACTCGTCTATCATCAACAACAACATGAACACCGTGATGCGTACGCTCACCTCCGTGTCTATCATCATGATGTTGCCGACGCTCATCTCCTCGTTCTTCGGCATGAACCTCATAAACGGACTCGAGGACTACCGCTTCGGCTTCATCGTGGCGATAATCATATCGGTTATTATCTCCGCACTTTCATGGATTATACTGCGCCATAAGCGACTGCTTTAAAGCAAAATGCAAAAATAAATTGCGTTTTTTGTCGCTATTCAAAATTTTTTATTTAAGTTTGCAGTCTATAATAAATAATGTGAGGATGTTGGCTCCGCGCCACATTCGTGTGAATTACCCTTATCATAAACTTAAAACAGTTAAATGATGGACTCTCAAGAAAACGCCCTGTTGCAAGGTGCACAAGAAGAGCAGAACGTAGAGCAGACAGCTGCCGACGTTCAGCCAGTAGAGAACACTAAAGTCTACAAAACCAAACAAGAAGTCGTTGAACGCCTTAAGGAAATCGCCGCAAGCGACGAGGCTCCTGTCAAGGACGAAATCGACCTTTTGAAGACGGTATTCTACAAACTCCACATCGCAGAGCGTGAAGCACGCCTGAAGGAATACATCGACGGCGGCGGAAACCCTGAAACCTATCAGGTGGTACCCGACCAGGACGAGGAGACTTTCAAGGCTCAAATGGCTGTAATACGCGAGAAACGCGCGCAGATCATGCAGCAGCAGGAGGCCGAAAAGCAGGCCAACCTGGAGAAGAAACTCGAAATCATTGAGAAAATAAAGGCCATGGCTACATCGCCCGACGAGGCAGGCAAGTCGTATAACGAGTTCAAGGAGCTGCAGCAGCAGTGGAAGGACATCAAGAACGTGCCGGCTGACAAGGCTAACGAGCTTTGGCGCAACTATCAGTTATATGTAGAGCAGTTCTACGACCTGCTCAAGCTCAACTCAGAGGCTCGCGAATACGACTTCAAGAAAAACCTCGAGATGAAGACCAAGCTCTGCGAGGCTGCAGAGAAGCTCGCCGACGAGGAGGACGTCATCAGCGCGTTCCACCAGTTGCAGGAGCTGCACCAGCAGTATCGCGAGATAGGTCCGGTCGCAAAGGAACTGCGCGAGGAGGTATGGGCACGCTTCAAGGCTGCGTCTACCGTAATCAACAAGCGCCACCAGCAGCACTTCGAGGACCTTCGCGCTAAGGAGGAGGAGAATCTGGCTCGCAAGACCGCTCTCTGCGAGAAGGTAGAGGAGCTCGGCAAGGCTGAGAACAAGGGCGCTGCCGACTGGGAGAAGCGCTCTAAGGAGATTATCGACATTCAGAACGAGTGGAAGACTATCGGCTTCGCTCCGCAGAAGATGAACGTGAAGATATTCGAGCGCTTCCGCGCTGCCTGCGACGACTTCTTCGGACGCAAGGCCGAATACTTCAAGGCGCTCAAGGTCACATTCTCTGAGAACATCGAGAAGAAGAAGGCGCTCGTAGAGAAGGCGCAGGCGCTTGCCGACAGCACCGACTGGAAGGCTACAAGCGACAAGCTCATCGCGCTGCAGAAGGAATGGAAGACCGTAGGCATGGTTCCGAAGAAGCTCGGCGACCAGCTCTGGCAGGAGTTCCTCGGCGCATGCAACAAGTTCTTCGAGGCTCGCAACGCAGCCGGCGCAGGACAGCGCAACGAGGAGCACGCTAACCTCGAGAAAAAGAAGGGCATCATCGAGCAGCTTAAGGCGCTCGCAGAGAATGCTGCTGAGGCAACGAAGGAGAAGGTGCAGGCGCTCACAGAGGAATACAACAAGGTGGGACACGTGCCCTACAAGGAGAAGGACAAGCTCTACGAGGCTTATCACGAAGTGCTCGACCGCATCTACAAGGAGCTGAACATCTCTACAAAGCGCCGCCGTCTGAACGACTTCAAGGCTAACATCAAGAACGTGGCAAAGCGTGGCGAAGAGGCTCTCGACAACGAACGCGGACGTTTGGCTCGCCGCTTCGAGCAGCTCAAGCAGGAGATTCAGACCTATGAAAACAACCTCGGATTCCTCAACGCAAGCTCTAAGAAGGGCAACAGCCTCATCGACGAGATGAACCGCAAGGTGCAGCACCTGCGCGACGACCTCGAACTGGTTCGCCAGAAGATTAAGGCTATCGACGAGGAGAACAAGTAAAGATTAGTTCTGGAGGCAGGAAGGCTTAGTAAGGCTTAAAGGCTTAAAGGCTTAAATGCTTAAGAAGGCTTAGTAAGGCTTAAGAGGCTTAGTAAGGCTTAAGAAGGCTTAGAAAGGCTTAAGGCTTAGAAGGCTTAAGAAGGCTTAGAAAAGGCTTAAGAAGGCTTAGAAAAGGCTTAAGAAGGCTTAGAAAGGCTTAGCCCCAACAAACAATAACCAAAAAGGAGTCAACGATTGTTGACTCCTTTTTTGGTTTATCAGCGTAAGCGGAAATCCCCGCTTTTTATTTCTTCATATCCCTATCCACCATTGCCGCTACACACGAATCCGACCACACATTCTCTGCGGTCTCTATCATGTCGAGCACGGTGAATACGGGCAGGATAATACCCAATATAGCCACCGGCGCACCCACGCCCGACATCAGCGAGAGCGTGAGGAAGAAGCAACCCATCGGCACTCCGGCGTTGCCGATGGCAGCCACAACCGAGATGAACAGCCAGAGCAGCATCACGGGCAGCGAGAGTTCGATGCCGCCGTTCTGCATCACGAAGAGCGACGTCACGAAGATGAACGCCGCGCAGCCGTTCATGTTGATAGTTGTGCAGATAGGTAGCACGAAGCGCGCCACCTTGCTGTCGACGCCGAGGCGCTCCTCCGACGTCTGTATCGTGACGGGAAGCGTGGCTGCCGAACTCTTGGTGAACAGAGCCATGAGCACAGCCGGCATCATGCGGCGCATCACGTGTACGGGGTTGAGTCCGCGCGCCATAAGGAACAGCGGCAGTACAACGAAGAACTGCAGCAGATTGCCGCAAAGTATCACGGCTACATACTTGCCGATAGAGGCTACGACCGTGCCAGCCGACACCTCAGCCGAGAGTTGCGCGGCGAACGCCACGATGCCTACGGGCAGCACGGTGATGAGCCAGCGAATGAGTCGCGACACGACGTCCTGCAACGCAGATAGTCCGCGCATGAGCAACTGCTTGTTATCGCCTTCGGGCATCTTGGCGAGCGCCAGTCCGACGGCAACGGCGATGAGCAGCACCGAGAGCACGTTGCCCTCGATGAACGGACGCAGGAAGTTGTCGGGCACGATGCCAATCATGTATTTCAGGTACGATCCGTCGGCTACTTCCGCAGGCACGGCATCGCCCAAAGTGCTGTTGCGTACCATGTCGATGGGCAGATTATCGGGCGAGATGATGATGTAAAGCACCATTCCGACGGCGGCTGCCGCCACGGTTGTGAGCAGCGTGTAGCTGATGGTATGGCGGAAGATGCGGCGTGTCTCGCGCTGCATACCGAAGGTGGCGAGCGTTGTGGTGACGGCGAGTGCGATGGTTGGCACGGCTATAAACTGAAAGAGTCGTGTGAAGATGGTAGCCACGAAGTTAGCCGCCGTGTTCACCCACTCCACGCCGAGCAGTCCGAGGCACGAGCCCACGATGAGCGCTCCTATCCACAGCCAGAAGTTCTGCCCTCCGCCGCAGCAAGTGTGTTTTGTTTCTGTTTTTTTCATTATAATCTTTAAAAGAAGTTTTTTAATTTGTAAAATAACGGAGTATTCAATTCAAAAGAATGGGGTATAAAATTATAAATAACGGGGTATTGAATTCTAAAGAACGGAGTATTAAATTCAAAAGAACGGGATATATAATCTAAAAGGAAGGTTTATTAAACCCTATTCCAATTGCGTTTTGCCTTAATTCCGACGGGCGGCGGCGTTCGGTGTCCACACGGGCGGCGTTCGGTGTCCACACGGGCGGCGTTCGGTGTCCGCATTGGCAGCGTTCGGTGTCCGCACGGGTGGCGTTCGGTGTCCGTCGGAAAGCGCAGGGCTTTCAACGCTTCGCCTTGAAGAACTCGGTCATAAGTGTTCGACATTCTTCCTCCAGAACGCCGCTCACCACCTCGCACTTCGGGTGCAGCGCCTTCGGAGCGAACACGCGGAAACCGCGTTTCTCGTCGCTTGCACCGTAAACCACGCGTCGCACTTGCGCCCAACCCAATGCTCCGGCGCACATTATACACGGCTCAACGGTGACGTAGAGCGTGCAGTCGGCGAGATATTTGCCGCCGAGCTGGTTGGCAGCCGACGTTATCGCCTGCATTTCGGCGTGCGCCGTAACGTCGCCGAGCGTCTCCGTGAGGTTGTGCGCTCGCGCAATGATGCGGTCGCCCGCCACGATGCCGGCGCCCACGGGTATCTCTCCCTCGTCGCGCGCAGCCTCTGCCTCCACAAGAGCGCGGCGCATAAACTGCTCGTCTTTATTCTGTTGTTCGGTTTTGTCCATATTCATACCTTATTATATATAGATACAAAGATACGGAGAAAGCGAGAAACTACAAAACATGCTCGTCTATTTTTGTCGCTCTGCACGAATAATCAGACGCTACAGAATGTTGTGCGCCTACACCATACAAGCACAGCATGAAAAAAAACAACAAATTCACTTTTAATTAAAAAAATATCACAAAATGTTATGCGTTTTAAAATATTATTTCTAACTTTGCGATATGCAAGATGCAAGCAGACAATACGCCTGCAGCACCATTTAGACAAAAATAGAGAGAGAAAAACACACAAAGAGTTATAAAAACAATAATTTAAACGATTAAAACACATTAAAGCAAGAGAGAGATAAAAAGAAAGGATAAACCACAAAGGCGCCGCCGATTAACGCAGATGTTAAACAGCTGGCGCGCAAGAGAGAGTTAACGCTAATAATTTTTTTATTTTGTATTAGAAGATACACATTTGTATTAGAGAGTACAGAAATAGAAAACACAAAAGAGAATTTAAAAAAAACGAAACATTAACATATAACCGGTTCGTATTCCGCCGGGTATGCATTGTGCGTTCCTATGGTTTGCGAACTGATTACTAACAATTAATTAATTAATCGCATGAAGAAGTCACTACTTTACAGCCTTATGGCACTCGTTGCCACTTCGGCATCCGCAGGAAGCAACTTCCCGACTAACGGCAAACTCGCCAAGTTGACGGAACAGTATCGCACCAAGAAGCTCGAGACTCCGCTCGTAAAGCTTCATGGCTTCGACTCGCCTGCAGCGAGCCTCGCAAAAGCCAAAACCTCTACACCGTCGAGCACGATGGAGGCTAAGACTTACGGGTTCCTGTACGACGAAGACGGAAACGTGTGGTACTACACCCAGGAAAACGACTATCGCGGCACTGGTTTCAACGCTTCTATCAACAAGGCAGTCATCAACGTCTACAACCAGAACCACGAACTGGCAGGTACGTTGAACGTGGAAGTGCCCGAGGATATGGACATTAACCGCGTGGAGCCTTACGGAACGGTGACTAAGAAATTCTTCGACCTCGACAACAAGACGCAGGAAGTGCTCGTTGAGTTGCACCAGGTGGGCAACGCCGACAACAACTATCAGGGCTCTTACTACACAAAGGCTTACCGCATTGAGGACGGCACACTCGTGCAGGAGTTCAACGGCGCCGGCGTCTTCCTTAACATACCGAAAAACTCATGGACCAAGTATCAGCGCCTCATCATAAGCAACGCCAAGTACGAGGCTATCGACGGCAAGACTTACGAGGACGGCAGCCCGTACTACACCACAAACGACTATATCGACGTTTACAAACCCGCTTCTTGGGGCGCAGGACCGGCTGTGGAGCATCAGTTCGTAGTGGACGAGGACTATACCTACTACGGCAACGACGGCGCACCGGTGCAGGTGTTCAACGTAGACGGCACTCCTTATTATATGGTGTCGCACTACGAGAAGCCGTGGCTCAAAGGCTACGACGAGGAGACTTACGACCCGATACCTACTCCGGACAACAAACTCGTCATCAAGACTTACGACGAGCGCTTCTCACGCGTCGACTCTCTCGCTGTGCCCGTTGAGCAGAATGAGGACACACAGTTCGCTATGGCGCTCATCGGTAACTTCGGTTCGAAGACGCTCACCAAAGACTATTTCAAGAAGGACGACAAGCTGGCTTACGTCGTTACGTTCTTCGACTATATGACAGCTCACGACGACTATCGCTACCGTTTTGTGGCATACGACCATGAAGGCAACAAGATTGGCGATATCTGCGACGGCGTATACAATGCTTGGTTCGACCTCAACTCGATAAAGGGCGCTGAAGACCAGATGGCTTTCATGCAGTATACAGCCGACGAATCGTCGCAGCAGCTGCGCATCGTCAACCTCCCGTCGTGCGAAGAGGCTATGGTTATGCCGGCAGAGATTGAGGGCAACCTCATCAGCACCGTCATGAACCGCTACGGAAGCGCAGACAACTACAAGTATCTCATGAAGCTCAGTCACGGCGGCGACGACGGCAATGGCAATGTCATCGCACGCGTGGCATGGATCAATAAGAATCTCACCGTAGACCACTACACCACATTCAACCTCGGACCGCAGGCAGAGAACTTCGGCATGTCTCTCTCTGACAACTATCTCGACCCGTACTTGTTCGACACCAACGACAAGCTCGAATTCTGCTACCAGGCAAAGGTTAGAAACGAGGAGACCGGCAAGCTCGGCAACGTATTCGTTATCGCTGACGAGGACGGAAACACTATCCGCACCTTCGCAAGCTCGGACAAGGGCGTGGCTACAACTGCAGGTTGCTACAACGCTACCGCTACACGCAAGGAGTTCTACGTACAGTACAACGACGAGACCAGCAACAAGTATTATCTTGAGTTCTTCCAGCTCCCGTTCGAGAAGTATCACAACGGCGGCGACGGCACTAAGCAGAACCCGTACCTCGTAGCTACTGCGGGCGACCTCATCGCTATGAAGGACGATCCGAAGGCTTTCTACAAGATGGTGAACGACATCAATCTCACCAACTTCAATATTGTTAACGACACATGGACACCAATCGACGCTTTCGCAGGCAACTTCGACGGCGCTGGTCATGCTATCGACAACCTCTACATCAACAGCTCTAAGGCAAGCGTAGGTCTCTTCGGCGACCTCGCAGAGAAGGCTTCTATCAGCAACCTCGTGCTCACAAATCCCGAAATCGAGCTCACCAACAACAATAGCACAGTGGGCGTTCTCGCAGCAAGCGCTGTAGGCGACACAATCAAGAACGTGCATGTGTTTGACGCCGACATCGAAGGCGAAGCAGGTGGTATGATTGGTGGCATCGTTGGTCAGGCATCTCTCGAGACAAGCCTCTCGTCTGTATCGCTCAACAACTCAGATATTGACGCTCCGCAGGCAAACAGCGTTGGCGCAATCGCTGGCGACATCCGCACTTCTACCGTTATCGCAGCAGCTGCTGCCAACAACGTGAACATCAATGCTCAGCAGACCGTGGGCGGCATCGTTGGCGCAGCAATGCAGTCGATCGTTAAGGACGCTCACGTGAGCGGCACTACTCTCGCAGCCGACAACACCGTAGGCGGTATCCTCGGCAGCAACAACTCGTCTAACGTAGACAAGTGTATGTTCGACGGCACCATCACCGTGAAGGAAGCTATGTGGGACGGACTTTCTGCAGGCGGCATCGTCGGTTCTCTCGCTCCAGACTGGTCTGGCAAAGCTACACCTCTCGTTACAAACAACGTAGCAAAGGGTGAGATTGCTCTCGCTGAGGGCGCTGAAAGCGACGCTACTATCCACCGCATCGTGGGTCGCACCATCGAGAACGAGGAAGATTGCACCGACAAGGAGCTTCGTCTTGCAAACAACTTCGCCGTTAATGGCATGAAGGTGAACGGCGTAGCCGTAGTATCTGACGACGCTGCTACCGTAGAGGGCAAGACCGCTACCGAAGCTGAACTCAACAAGGCTGCTCTTGAGGCACTCGGATATGCTTACGGCACAACAGATCAGGCTCCTTGGAAGGAGACAAGCGCTCTGCCAGTGCTCTACTTCGAGAACTCTCTCAAGGCATTCACGCTCTCAAGCACACAGCTTACTCTGAAGCCTAACGATGAGTGCGAACTTGTTGCTAACTCTTACGGCGCAAGCGCTCTGAACGCAGACGTTGAGTCGACAAACAACGAGGTCGTAGAGGTTACTTCTACCGACACCGACGAGGAAAGCGTCATCATCGCTCTGAAGGCTAAGAAGGAAGGCAAGGCTACTATCAACGTAACTCTCGACAACGTAACCGTATCTTGCGAGGTGACTGTAGCTGTTCTGAACGGCATCAACGAGACTGTCGCAGACAACAACGCTTTGGCTATCGTGCCTGGCAACGGTGTTGTAAAGGCTGAAGGCGCACTCTCTATGGCTGCTTTCGCTCTCGACGGACGCAACGTAGCAAGAGCTAACGGCGAATTGCTCAAGACAAGCGAGCTTGGCAAGGGCGTATTCGTAGTGGTTGCCAACTTCAAGGACGGCAAGAAGGCTACAGCAAAGGTTATCGTTAAGTAAAAACCCTAAAATCTACAGATTTTGAACTTACGTAATATAATTGTCACAGCCACCGTGCTACTCTGTTCGGCAGAGAGCGCGATGGCTGTGCCTGCTTATCCTGGTATCATCAAGGTGAAGCAAGCCGACGGCACCGTACTATCGGTGAGACTGCACGGCGACGAGCGAGTTAACTTCATGACAACCGACGACGGTTACCATATTCTGCTCAACCGTCAGACGGGCAACTACGAGTATGCAACGCTCTCGGGCAGCACGTTGCGCACGAGTGGCATCGTGGCTACCGACGCTTCGATGCGTACGGCGCAGGCGAAGCAGTTCCTTGTGAGCTACGACAAGAACGCAACGCTGTCGGCGGCAAAGGCGAAGAGCATGAACGCGAATGTGCTGATGCAGCAAACCGACACATACAAGCGCAACGCGAAGCCGAAGAAGACGCTGACGAACAACTTCCCGCATACGGGCGAACAGCACTCGATAGTTATCCTCATGGAGTTCAAGGACAAGAAGTTCTCTACGATGGACAACCCGCAGCAGTACTACACCAACGCCATGAACCAGGAGGGCTTCACGGCAGAGAACGGCGCCAACGGCAGTGCGCGCGACTTCTTCATCGCGAGCAGCAACGGCATGTTCAGTCCTACTTTCGACGTCTACGGACCGGTGCAGATCAACTATAACCAGCACGACGCCGGACAAGGCACGTACAACACCAAGATAAACATGGGCACGTTCGTGAAAGCCGCCATCGAAGGGCTCGACGATGTTGTCGACTTCTCGAAGTACGACCACGACGGCGACGGATTTGTCGACAACGTGTACATCTATTATGCGGGCAACGGCGCTGCCGACTCGGATGACACGCAGACGATATGGCCCCATGCGTTCGACTTGCGCAAGTGGAACATCAATCTCACCACCAACGACGGCGTGGGCATCGGCAGCTACACGTGCAGCAACGAGGTGGACGGCACACGTGAGGGCAACCTCACGACTGGCATCGGCACCTTCGTGCACGAGTTCGGCCATTGTCTGGGTTTCGCCGACCACTACGACACGCGCGACGCAAGTGCCAACTACACGCCGGGCGATTGGGACACGATGGCGAACGGTTCGTATAGCAACAACTCGAACACGCCCCCGCTCTACTCGGCTTTCGAGCGATACGAGATGGGCTGGATCGAGCCCGAGGAGATTACTCACCGCAGCGGCGGCGTGAACAGTCTGCCTAATCTCGGCAGTTCGAACAAGGCGTACAGAGTGAGCGTGCCTGGAAAGGACAACGAATACTTCCTGCTCGAGAACAGGCAGAAAACCGGTTGGGATGCCTACCTGCCTGGTCAGGGAATGCTCATCTGGCACATCGACGACGTGCCTGAAGTGTGGCAGAAGAACGAGGTGAACAACAACGCAGCCCACCAGCACGTGGACATCATTGAGGCTAACGGCAAACTCTCGGGCTACCAGTACTATCAGACGGGTGTGCCCTT
>ERZ1031540.216-NODE-216-length-13320-cov-5.384320_pt1 | contig 13320 bp, 9 predicted proteins | sample MGYA00519031_ERZ1031540 | MGnify/ENA primary metagenome ERZ1031540 (study PRJEB33719, sample SAMN04261166) | wastewater metagenome | biome: rural village; feature: human; material: feces | host: Homo sapiens | place: El Salvador | collected 2013-01-07 ... | reverse complement strand
TCAAGACGTCAAAGAACAGCCGGCTCTCGGCAGCGACGAATCGGAATTGGCGCAAGCATTTTTAAACTTTTATAATTCTGTCAACAAACTTTCAAACACCCTGCTGAAAAAGCCTTACGAGTGTAATTTTGAAGTTGACGACCTTTATCCAAACTACAAACCAAGTACCGGACAAATCTTATCAAATGATTTAGTTCACGGCTGGGTGTTGCTGGTTGGTATGTTTCCTAATGAACTTGGTAAGTTTTCTCCAAGTTCTTCAGATGAAGAGTTTTTGAACTTAGCCGAAAAAATCAGCAATTCAGATTTACAGCTTGCCATAATCTCTTATGTGGAAATTTTAATTGATATTGAAAGCTGCGAATTGTCATATCAGGCAAAACTGATTCAGCATCAGGAAAAATATATCAAACGTCTGATGTACGAAGAGTATTTAGCACGAAAAGAAAGACAACGCAAATTTACTGAAGCTCTGGCTAAAAAGAATTTTCCGGTTGATGCCGACAGACTCATAAGCAATTATTTTAGAGTGGCGCAAAAAGATGTGGACGGTGCATATAAGGCTCTAACAACGAATCCGGCTATTTTTGCCCCGATAGATTTCAGTAAAATAAAACCTCGCCTTTTTGGACTTTTGAAAGTGACACCTAAAGACGGAATCAGAGTAAATCTGGAAATCGGCAACTTTTTGAAAAAACTAAAAGTCTAAATAAAAAGTAATAGACAAAAATCTTTTTTTATGGTATATTTAATTCAATGGTTTAGAAGGAGTATTTCTTATGGCTGACACAAATACACAATCACCGGAACTTAAAGCTGCCGTGGCAGAATTTTTTTCTGCTCTCGACAATGGCAAACCTATGGAAGATTTAGCTAAAATTCTTAATGATAATCCGGGAATTTTAACCTCTAAGGAATTTATGTCAAAATCATTGCCAGATGTTTGCAAAAATCCTGAAAATTTAGGTCTGGTCGATTTAGACAAAACATTGAATTTAGTTAAACAAATTAACGCTATGGAAAAAGAGGGTCTGATTGCCGCCGATGATGCTAAAGCTTTTTATGGAGCGCATAATCCATATACCGGAGATACCATTGCCACATATGCTGCCAAAAACGCTGCTGCCGCATACGATAAATCGTGCCTTGACCGCACTCCTAAAGATAATATTTCTGAACAAGGACAAACAGCTTTTGCTAAATCGGCTCAGGCCAGCGCCGATGTTCTTAATCAGATGAAAGATATGGGAATTCCGATGGATTTGCCAAATTCAGAGGGTAAAACCGTAAATGATATCGCCAAACTATCTCAAATGAAAGACACTGATGGCAACTCTCCGATTATCAGCGGCAAACCTTTGGATAGAGAAAACTCAGCCTCCGTCCGAGAAAATATTGATGAAAACGGCGGATTGGAAGTTGGCGGTGAAAGCAAAGAAGCCTTAAAAGTCAAAGTGGGTAAAGAAGCCTTAAAGGTCAACACTAAGGGCAAAAAAGCAGAAAATCCTGAAGACGAAAAAAATGAAGCGACGGTTGAAGACGAAGATGAAGAAAAAGCAAAACATGGTCCTTATGACAGTACTCCAATCAAAGAAGAAGATATTATCTCGTATATGTATAGAGAATGGTTCTTAGCAAGTATGAGCTGGGGTATAAATGGGGCTGTTAATTTAGCTTGCGATGCTGTTGATAATTTATGTGACGATTTTAAGAAACGTTATCGAAAAAACGAAAAAATCAGAGAAGAAGAAAAAGATAAAAAGCGTGATGATTTCTCTAAAGCCGGTAAAAAGTTTTTGCTTGACGGCGCGCAAGAGCATACTTCAGAATATAGAGAACAAAGCAATAACACTGATGCTTATTGGAATGACTTGTACGAAAATCTTGGTAAAAATCCACCAAAATATAAAGTGTTGAATCCTGATAATCCTGAACATAAAGTGTTTCTTGATGCTATAAATAAAGAATATCAACAAGATCCGCAAGCCTGCAAGCATAAATTAGGTTCTGTTATTAAGAACCGCGAAGAATTTAAAAAACTGGATTCTTCTCTTGAGCGTCTAGCCTCAGAAATGGTGGCTTTAGAAATAATGAAAGAGCAAATGACTTCTGGCAAAATAAAACGAGGAGCCACTTTGACGCAGCTTATCCATAATATGAGTGATAAAAAACGCAAAGAAATGTTTGATAAAAAAATTATCAAGAAAAAAGAAGATTTGTTGAAAAATGTTTCTAATCTTGGTGTTTATGCCGAATTAAAAGCCCGAGAAAGCGGTATTACAGATCCAAAAGAAATAGAACAATACAAAGCAAATTCTCTTGCTTCTCTGTTAAAAGTAAGTACTAATGCAGTTGTAAGTTGCAAACAAGAATTTGTAAACTGTTTGGACAAACAAGAATATAAATATGCAAACGGAGAACTCTCTAAAGAAGCTAAAGACGCATATAAGGCAGTACAAAAAATTACAAAAATCGATGATATCGGTGGTAAATGGCTAGAGCAGCTGTCTACTAAAGTCGGCTCGGTTGAGCAGATGGATATTCAGCAAGCGGCTATTGAACGCTCACAGAAATCTCCGATAGAGAAAATGTCCGACACATTAGCGTTAAATAAGAGCGCACATGATTATGCTTCTCAAAAACATGCCGAGCGTGAAGCAGCTTTTCGCGAGGCTCTTGGAAATAAAAATGTGCAAAAGACTTTGAACAATGAGAATAAAACCATAAACCAAATAATTGGCCAGAAAAAGAACCAAAGAGATTAAGTATGATAAAAAAAACACTTCATTATATTTGTGCGCTGATTGCCTGCGCAGGGTGGAGCGCTTTGCTGCTGTTGCTCTATAGATTGATATTTTTCTATGGATATCAAATCGATATTTTATCGCCGCTCACTTATGCCAGTATCCGCAATTATTGGAATAACGGCGGTGTGTTGAAATCCGGCGACATCTTTATGATTTTGGGTATTTTAACTTATTTGCCGATAGTTATTTTGGGGTGGCGTTTTTTGTGGAAATATCATTATATGAACCTAATTATGACGCCGCTTACAAAAATTTCTAATCTAGGATTGGATAAATACAGCGGCGGAATGCCGGAAGTAAATATTAAAAACTTAAAAATAGAGGAGAAAAAAACACTGGAACAGCTGGTGCAGGAACGCATAGAGCTGGAAAATAAGAAGAATCCGCAAAAAACAGATTCAGCTGAATTCCGTAAAGAAATTGTTGAAAAGATAGAAAATGAAATCAATTAACACTCTCTTTATAAATTGGGTTTATACTAAAAAGAAAAACATGGAGTAAGACGGGTGAAATCCTTAATTGTCTTTGCAAGAATAATCATAGTCGGCTGCCTATGGAGCATAGTCTTCATTGAAGGTATTCGTGTGATTATGCTTTGCAATTGGCATTTTGATATCTTTTGGCCAGACCATTGGCGGCAAGCCTACGCCTTATGGAAGGCGGGCTGGGTTATCCGCGCGCCAAAAGAATGGGCATTTGTAATTATTCTCGTCACATTTTTCCCAATGCTTATCACCGGCTGGTGGACTTTGTGCATGGTTGCTTGGGAAAACATTATCTATGATATTATAATGTCGCCGGTTTTGCTCTATCGTCGTTTGATTAAGACTCCGATTAACGTTATTAAAACCAACAACAAATATGGCGTGGTAAAGAAAAAGTCATACAAACAAATCAGACCGGCTGGCGTCGGCGGTTTCAGAATGCCGATTTCTGATTACTCTGACAATAAATCTGCGGCTCCGGTTACTGCCGGTGTAAATATAAGCAATACCTCGACAATGCCTCAAACCAGACCTTTATCTGCGACAGCGGCTACCGCACCGAAACCAACGAAAAAAACTGATATTCCGTCTACTATCGACCATGCGTTGTTCAAATTTGACGATGACGACGATGATTTTGATTTGGATATAGATTCTTTTGAAAAAGCCGATATTCTGAAAAAGAAAGAACCGGAAAAAACAAAAAAAACTATATTTGACGACGATGATGATGACAATGATATACCGGCAAAGCCTCGTAAAAACAAAAAAGACAACAACGAATCAACAAAACGTTCAAATAAAAAACCTATTTTTGATGATGATGACGACGATGAAGATGAAGATTATCAACCGCGTAATAACCGCCGTGACAATAAAAATAATGACGAGGGTCGACAAAGCAATAAACAAAGCAACCGCGGCAAAGACAATCGCAATGACAAATCATCCCGTGATAGCAAAACAAACAGCGATGACTCCTCAGAAACTGAAAACAGCTCCGCTCCTCGCAGTCCTGTTTATGATATTTTGCAGCAAAAAGGATATGACGTTATCGCTGGCGTAAAAGTTAACAACACAGTGATAGATTTTGTTGGTGTTTCCGATTCAGAAATATGTTTATGCCTTGTTGATAAAGAAAACGGCGATTGGCTGGCAGATGAAGAACTGTTTAACGGGGAAGAACCTCTATGGTTTTCGGAAAACAGCCATCGTATATCGCCGGTTCGCAAATTAGATGTTGCACGCAATGTTATTCGTGATAAACTTGCTGAAGAGAACTTTGAGCAAGAAGTCAAATCTTTTGTGGTTGTACAGATGGCTAATATTATCAATGCCGATGATATGTTTGAAATTTGGAACAATATGGATATTGACGTAACGCGTATAAACCGCGGCGCACCAAAAGAAATGCGCTTGTTCTCTAAAACATTGGATGATGCAGACAGACAAATTGACCGCAAAGAGCTCAATCGTCTGCGCAAAGTTCTAAAAAATATTAAATAGAGGTGAAAATGGCTTTTAAAGAACGTGGTGAAGAATGGAAAGAATATGACAATGCCGTCCACTGGATGCTTGTAACTTTTTTTATTTGTTTAGGTATAACAGTAGCGTTGTTTATTTTTGCTTTGCCTTTGTCATATTTGGTTGGACATGGTATTTCTAAATCATCTTTTGCGATGATAAACAAATTTTTATCATTGATTATTGAAAAGCCAGACCATCTATGGGCTATGTACGCAAAATGGTTCAGACAAATCATTCACTACCGCGGAGCTTTTTCTTTAAGTTTATGGATTCCGATTTTGCCGTTTATCACTATTCCTGTCGGCTTGATTGTCGGCGCATTAATAAGTCCGTACAAATTTCAAGTTAATACACAAGGTTCGGCGCGAATCGCTGAACTGCGTGATATTAATAAAATGGCATTGCTTGGATTTGATGGCTTTTGTCAGGTAGTGGGGAAATTTAAAGGCCGCTTTTTGATGCTGAAAGAAACGCTTGCTACACTATGCTGCGCTCCTCCGGGTACCGGTAAAACTGCCGGAGTAGTGATTCCAACAATTTTTAACTCCGATAGATTGAGTATCATCGTAAACGACCCAAAACCGGAGCTTTGCTATTCTACTAGCGGCGCTCGCGCAAAAGTTGGTCCGGTGTTTATTATCAACTGGGGTGCTGAGGACAACCCGAGCGAGGGTATTTATTATCCAAGCTGGAATCCACTATCGCCTAATTCTATGCCGGAAGCAGGTCCTGACCGTGATATGTATGTGGACTCAATGTGCAATATTTTGGTAGAAGATCCAAAAGGCGGCGCCGACCCGCACTGGGCTAATACAGGTCGTGCCGCGCTAACCGGCTTCATTAACTTTGTGGCCTCTAAATGTGACCGTGCCAGAGCCAATGACTACTTCATCAGCCGTATTTATGAAGGAAAGCTTGACGCTAAAGATAAGGAAGTTTTGGAAGGTTATTATATGGAAATGCGCGATCCAGCAGCTCCGCGCGCCATTCAAAATTTGAAGAACGGCACGTTAACCATGGAAAACTATCTGCCTATCGGTACTTGGAATTTGCTGCCGTCACGCTGGATGGGACGAGAAGCTTGCATCGCCATGATTATGGAATGGATTACTGAAGCGCAAATTAACGCCGCTCAAGAAATTCAGCGCCGTATGGACGAGGGTGACCAAATGGCGGCTATGGCTGACCCAACCCATGATATGCTGGAAGAAGCCGTAAAAGAAGCCCGCAATTTTGGTTATTCACAACGCTGCATTACAGAATTGAGCTCACTTAGCAGTATGCCTGATAAAGAGCGCGGTTCAGTGCTTTCTACAGCTTTTGCCGGTATCGGCTGTTTCAAAAACCAAGCAGTAAAAGCCCGCACCAGTTTTTCGGACTTACAATTTAGGGATTTACGCGGTATGAAAGACCCTGTGACCGGTGAATGGAAACCAATTTCTGTGTACCTTTCCGTAAACCAAGTAGATGCGCGCGCTTTAGGTGTTATTAGTAGTACGTTTATTGAACTTATGTCATCTTATTTGATTTCTAACCCACCTAACCATGTGAATAAAACTGATGGTAAAATGGGGCCTTTCCCAACTCTGTTCATCCTCGACGAGTTTCCGCAAATGCCTAAGATGAAAGCCATTATTGATGGTCCGGCCGTAGGTCGTGGTCAAAAAGTGTCTTATTTGCTGATTGGACAAGATTTGGGCCAAATTTCCGGTAAATATGGTAAAGATGACTTGGAAACAGTGATTTCTACCACCGCCTGCAAGATTATTCTTTCGCAAAACAACGAGGTTACAGCCCAGCGTTTTTCTAAGATGATTGGTAATAAAACCGTGCAAGTTTCATCTTTCAGCCGTACCGAAGGCAGCTTAGGTAAAGACTTTAACCCACTCGCGAAAAATGTAAACTATCAAATGCAAGGCGTTCCGGTTATCAGTGCCACGCAGCTGCTGAGCTTGCCGTTGCTAAAGCAAGTTATTTTGATGCAAAGTTACATTGATAGACCAATTATGGCGGATTCGCCGCGTTATTATCTGGATCCTAAAATGCGTAAAATGTCTAAAATGCCACCTTGTCCAAACGTTCCTGATTGGATTGTTGCTCAGCGTGAAGACATTAACGATGATATGTTGGCAAAACTTGGAATTGAATATGATCCAGATGCTGATAGTGATGACAACTTTGAAGTTGATACACCGCAAGCATAACAATTTCTTTTGCTTATTGCCGCTGAAATTTTTCGGCGGCTTTATTTTTTAGTGAACTTTTATACAACTCATGTCGTTATAAATAATGTAAACAAGTTGAACCGCTTATGAAGGAAATGAAAGTTCTGCGCGAAAAAATGGATAAAATCCGTGAAGCCGATATGAAAAAATTTGAAGCTTTATTGACACCGGAACAAAAAGCAAAATTGGAAGCTCGCAAGCAACATCACGAAAAAGAGTTTGAAGGCAGAGAAAAACACAGATTTCCACCGCGTGATTTTAAATATTTTCCAAAACACGATAAAGACTAGATAAACTTACCGCCGGATTTTTATTTATCCGGCGGCTTTCTTTTAATTTACTTCTTTTCCTTTTTATTTTTACGAGATTTTACGGATTTTGCTTTTTTGGCCGATTTTTTGACTCTGGAGTTATCATTTTCAGCTTCCGGCAGTGTTATATCATTTTTTAGCGAATCCATAGCTGTGCTTTCATCTGACGGACTCGAATTTTCTGGCAAAAATATTTGTTGAATTGCTCTCAAAAGCATAGTCAGCATTGCCGCAATGAATAAAATCACTAAATTATTTATAAATTCGCAAATAAATGAAGTCACTACATTATTTTGTTCTACTAATAAACTCCTAATGCTCATAGCTACTTTAATTATCAATAAATTAGATATCAAAAGCAAAAGGCAGAACGGCACAATTATACTAAAATTTTTATCTTTTGTTTGCTGCCATACATATTTTAGCGACGGCATTTTGCCATTGTCCAACAAATAGCTTATGGCCGCAGAACAGCGCAATACTAAAAATGGCAGCCAACAACTAATAAAGGCTAATATAAACCACATAAATTCTATTCGCCAGTCAGGATTTGCCTTTTTTTGAACAATAGTAAAACAAATAACAGGTCCGGCGATAAAAGTTAGGCAAGAACCTAAAATAACTCCGATTTTAAGTAATTTTTCTTTACTTAATTTTAAAAAGTTCAAAAAATCAAACTGTTGCTTATATTTAGATTGGGTAGAAATATCACAGCAAAATGAAGACCATAAAAAAATCTGCAATAAAAGCGTTAAAACATAGATAATATATATACCTTTTATATTTGAAGCATAACACCACCAGCTTTCTTGGTTTATTTGACATGAAAATGTCCATTGTCCTAAAATTCCGGTAATGCCAGTCAAAACAAAAGCATACCATAAAAATGTTTTCCACTGTGCAAAAATCTCACTAATAAGAGTTAAGGTTTTCCAAAGAATTTTCGGTAAAATCAGCTTCATTCTAAATTTCCTTTACTAAAGACACTCCAGGTATCGCCCTAATAGAAGATAATAAGGCTCCATCTGCCAGCGCATATCCGTTTTTGAGTTCTATACGTACATCCCAATCCTCATTTTCTGGTTTTATATAGACTTTGTTTGTACCATATCTTTCGTGCGACAACGCCACCCGCAGCGGACGCACTGCCTCGATATTATTTATAACTATAACTAACCCTTTAGAATTTTCAGTAATTTCTTCATCTAAAGTTTTAATAACGTTAAACAACATCCGCGGCGGCATATCGTCGGCCTGTTTTTCTATTTTTACTTTTGCATATAACGGCAATCCGCTATTGATAGCATGTTCAAATTTAGCAATTCCGTCAGAAAATAACAACCCTTCATAAGCCGACGTGGTATCGGAAAGTTTCACAAAAGCAAACGGTTTGCCGCTTTTGCTGATTTTGCGCTGAAAACTTTGCAAGCAGCCAGCCAAGTTGGCATAAATCGTATCGCCAGTCTTAATACCTTTTATGGCATCAGTATAAGTGGTAACACCCAAACGCTCCATACTTTCTTTATATACATCAAGCGGATGCGCTGACAGATAAAAGCCAATGGCTTCCGCTTCCAGCTGTAAGCGTTCCAAAGCCGGCCAATCCGGCTTGTCTTGCAGTTTTACTTTCGCATTAAGTTCTTCACTGCCAAACAATGAAGTTTGGCTGCTGTTTTTCAGCTCAGCCGCAGCCGCCATATGACGCATAATGTTTTCTATATTTGCAAAAAGCTTGCCGCGATTAGCATCCAGACAATCAAAAGCACCAGCTTTTATCAATTGTTCTAGCTGTTTGCGATTGATTTGCTTAACATCAACACGGTGTATAAAATCTGACAGGTCTTTAAATTTGCCATTTTTTTCTCGTTCTTCAACAATGGCGTTCATATTTGCCTCGCCCACGCCTTTCAGCCCAGCCAAAGCAAAGCGGATATTGTTTCCCTCCACCTTAAACAACGCGTTAGACATATTGATATCCGGTGGCAAGACTTTATAGCCCATTTTTTTGAACTCTTCGGTATAGAACAAAACCTTATCGGTGTTGGTTATATCAAAGTCCATAATAGCGCACATAAATTCAACCGGATAATGCGCTTTTAAATACGCTGTTTGGTAAGAAATTAGAGAATATGCTGCCGCGTGAGATTTGTTAAAACCATAAGAAGCAAACTTTTCCATTTGGTCAAAAATAGTCTTGGCAACTTCACCATCTATGCCCTTTTTGATAGCTCCTTCGGTAAACATTTGGCGTTGGTGCGGAATTTCATCTCGCATTTTTTTACCCATCACCTTACGTAATTTATCGGCGCCGCCAAGCGTATATCCACCCAAAACCTGAGCAATTTTCATCACTTGCTCTTGGTACACCATAATTCCATAGGTTTCGCCAAGAATCGGCTCCAAATCTGGGTGCAGATATTTGATTTCCTCACGTCCGTGTTTACGGTTGATGTAGGTAGGAATGTTATCCATCGGCCCAGGGCGATAAAGAGAAATAACAGCAATTAAATCTTCAAAACGGTCTGGTTTAATTTGTTTCATTACATCGCGCATACCTGAAGATTCAAATTGGAATATAGCGCTGGTATTGCCTTCTTGCATCAATTCATAGGTAGGTTTATCATCTAGCGGAACAGAGGCCATATCCAGCTCTATGCCGTGAATTTTCTTTACCCAATCCACAGCGCGTTTAATAACTGTCAGAGTTTTTAAGCCCAAAAAGTCGAACTTAATCAAACCGGTTTCTTCCACAAACTTCATATCATATTGCGTTACCGGCATTTCGGCACGAGGGTCTTTATAGAGCGGCACCAGTTGGTCAAGCGGTCTGTCGCCGATAACCACGCCGGCGGCATGCATTCCGGAGTTACGATATAACCCCTCAAGCTTCATCGCAATATCAAACAGCTTGTTAATTTGCGGGTCCTTTACGCGCATTTCTTCCAATTCCGGCACTTGGTCAAGCGCTTCCGGCAATGTCGGGTTTTTACCGCCCTGCCCCGGCGGAATCATTTTAGATATTCTATCGGCTTGGCTATATGGCATTTGCAGCACACGCGCCACATCGCGAATCACGGCTTTAGACTGTAATTTACCATAGGTAATAATTTGCGCAACGTGGTCGTAGCCATATTTTTTTTGCACGTATTCAATGGTTTTATGACGGTTTTCCTGACACAAATCCACGTCAAAATCCGGCATATTTACACGTTCCGGATTCAAAAAACGCTCAAACAGCAAATCCAAACGAATCGGGTCAAGGTCGGTAATTTTCAAAGCCCAAGCCACAATAGAACCGGCACCGGAACCACGCCCAGGTCCAATCGGCACGCCGTGCGTTTTTGACCAGCGGATAAAATCTGACACGATAAGAAAATACCCCGGAAACCCCATTTTTTTGATAACGCTTAATTCATAATCCAAACGTTCATAATAGTGCCGGTCTGTTTCTGCGCGTTCTTCCGCTGTCATACCATCGTGATAAACCTGAATTTTCATACGTTCATTCAAGCCTTTATAGGCCTCTTCAGTAATAAATTCATCTTGAGTTTTACCTTCAGGACAAATAAAAATCGGCAGCAGCGGCTCCATTTTATAAGAAAGATAATTACAGCGCTTGGCAATATTTACCGTATTTTCAACCGCTTCCGGAATATCTTTGAACAACTCAAGCATTTCTGCTTCGGTTCGCCAATGGTTCCCAGGCAAATATTTGCGCCGATTCTCGTTTGCCACATATTCTCCGGCGGCAATACAGCATAGCGCATCGTGCGCTTCATACATGCCTTCATCAAAAAAGAAAACATCGTTTGTCGCAACTAACGGAATATTATGTTTATAGGCCAATTCCAAAAACACCGGCTCGGTTTTCTTTTCTTCTTCATAGCCAACACGCGAAATCTCAACATATAATCTGTCGCCGAAAATCTCTTTATATTCAAGTAATTTTTTTTCAGCCTCATCTTTACGATTTTGCAGAATCAGACGGCCAATAGGGCCTTCGTAGCCACCTGTAAGGCAAATCAATCCTTCATTAAAATCGCGTAAATTCTGCATATTAAGCTGCGGCGTGTCGCTATGTTCCATATTATCCAGATAATAGCGGCGAAACATTTTCATAATAGATTTATAACCGGTTTCGTTTTTTACCAGCAAAATAATTCTATCCGGCGGAAGTTCTTTTCCTTTAGACAGCGCCAAATTTTCCGAATCCTCATTATGCACACAAAGTTCTGAGCCGAGAATCGGCTTAATTCCTTCATCTGAGGCATATTTTGAAAAACATTTTCCGCCAAATAAGTTTCCCCTATCCGTTATTGCGCAGCAAGGAATGCCCAAATCATGCATTTTATGTACTAATTTAGGCACAAGCATAGCGCCAAGCGATAATGAATAGGCGGTGTGAACGCGTAAATGTATAAATTTAGGATCTGGCATTCGGCAATAAAGGCGCCAACAAAGGCGCCCCTCAATGATTAATTATTTATCAGAGCTTGCTTTTTGATAGCAACGGCAATGGCAAATTCCATCGCGTTCAATATCGCTGCGGCAAAGTTCAGAAATGCAATATCTTTTTTCATTATTACCGTCGCAAGGACAGCGCTGCCATTCACTGTCACCAAACATCATATTTTTTGCTTTTGCAATTTTTTCAATGTTTTGTGTTGGGTAATAGCCTGCTTTTTTGCAGTTATCTAACATTTTTTCTAAAATCGTAGCCATTTATATTCTCCTATCTTTGTTCTAAAATATCTAAAAGTGAGCTTAATTCTGCTGGTGTGTTATAGTGCAATGTTATACTACCTTTACCTTTTTTTCCAGCATTTATTTTAACTTTAAGCTTTAATTTTTCTTCTAAGTCTGCCATAATTTTTTCTAAATCACGATCAACAGGCTTAGGTTCTTTTTGGGCAATGTTTTTTACATTAAAACCTTTAGCATTAGCGGCCAAAGTTTCGGCTTCACGCACACTTAACCCCTCTTTTACAATTTTGTTTGCAAGTTCAATTGCGTTTTCACAGCCAATTAAAGCACGAGCATGTCCGGCGGAAAGCTTATTTTCTTTTACCAGCTGTTTAATTTCTTCCGGTAATCCCAAAAGGCGCAATGTATTGGCTATATAGCTGCGTGATTTACCAATTACTTTACCGATTACTTCTTGCGTATATTCATATTCGTTCATCAAACGGTTCAAGCCCTCAGCCTCTTCAATAGCCGAAAGATTTTCACGCTGCAAATTTTCAATCAAAGCAATTTCAAGCGTTTCGCTATCTGACAAATCTTTTACAATCGCCGGTACTTTTTCTAAACCAGCCAACTGAGCAGCTCGCCAACGACGTTCACCGGCAATAATTTCATATTTATCATTTTTTTTGCGAACCAACAGCGGCTGGAGCACACCTTTTTCTTTTATAGACTGCGCCAAAGACTCTAATGCGTCTCGATCAAATTCTGTGCGCGGCTGAAATGAACATGGAACAATATCTGATATCTTTATTTCATTTTTTTCTGATTTAAATACAGTGTTTTCAACAAAACTACTAACGTCTGTTGTTTCGTCATCAAGATTAAGATTGATTTCTTCATCGCCTAAAAGCGCTTCTAAACCACGTCCCAAACCAAATTTTTTGTTATTAGTATTCATTTACAGCTCCTTTTCTCTTTTTAAAACTTCTTTTGCCAATTGTATATAGGCCTGTGCTCCCGAACTCTTAAAATCATAAATTAATATAGGTTTTCCGTGCGATGGAGCTTCGGCAATCCGCACACTTCTTGGTATAACTGTTTTATATACTTTGTCGCCAAAATACTTTCGCACATCAGCCTCAATCATTTGGCTTAAATTATTTTGCCGACTATACATGGTTAAAATAATACCCTGCAAAGTCAAAGCCGGATTAAAGTTTCGCTTGATGGCATTAATATTTTTCATCAAATCAGCCAAACCTTCCAGCGCTAAAAATTC
>ERZ1031540.213-NODE-213-length-13388-cov-5.366609_pt1 | contig 13388 bp, 14 predicted proteins | sample MGYA00519031_ERZ1031540 | MGnify/ENA primary metagenome ERZ1031540 (study PRJEB33719, sample SAMN04261166) | wastewater metagenome | biome: rural village; feature: human; material: feces | host: Homo sapiens | place: El Salvador | collected 2013-01-07 ... | reverse complement strand
AATTAGAGAGATTATTAAGAAATATGCAAATTTTGAAGGTCATAAAGTAACTGAGGCAGTTGACGGTATGTCTGCTATTGAAATTTGCAACAAAGAAACTTTTGATATAATTATTATGGATGTAATGATGCCTGAGCTTGACGGTTTTTCTGCTTGTAAAGAAATCCGTAAGCATTGCAACACACCTATTATTATGCTTTCTGCAAGAGGTGAAGAGTATGACAAGATTCATGGTTTTGAACTTGGAATTGACGACTATGTTGTTAAGCCATTCTCACCTAAGGAGCTAATGATGAGAGTTAATGCAGTACTAAAGAGAAGTAACGGTGCTGACACTCCTAGTCAGGATGTGTTTAAATACGAGAACCTTGTTGTTGACTTTACTGCAAGAATTGTTACTGTTAACGGTAAAAGAGTTGATATGACACCTAAGGAATATGAACTATTCTTCTATATGGTTAAAAACAAAGGTATTGCCCTAACAAGAGAAAAGCTAATCTCAGAAGTATGGGGTTATGACTTCTTTGGTGATGACAGAACTCTGGATACTCACATTAAGCTACTTAGAAAAAGCCTAGGTGAATATAGTAAGTGCATTGTTACTCTGAGAGGAGTTGGCTACAGGTTTGACACGGTTTAAGGGCAAAATGTCTTCCCTACCACTACATTACAAAATATTGTTGTGGTTTGTACTTTTCTCTTTGATAATGCTGGTTTTACTATGGGTTTTCCAAACGGTTTGCTTTAGAAGTGTATATAGCAAGGTTAGGGTAAATCAAGTAAAGAAATGTGCATCATCAATTGAAGAAAATATTAATTCAAATAACATTACTACATTGGTAGAGAACTTAGCAGAACAAAATGATGTTATGATTTATGTTTATGACACTACAGATTCTACAGTAAGACCTGTTTATTCTACCGATAAATCATTTATGAAAATTATGATTTATGACAGTTCAAGCAGTTCATCAAATGATAGCAATTCAGGTAGCAGTTCAAAAAGTTCAGGCAGTTCCGATAAAAATTCATCTGACAAAAAATCTTCAGATAACAGTTCATCAAATAAAAATTCCGATAGCAACAGTTCAATTACTCACAGACAGTATGTATCATTTAGCACCAATCAGCTAATTAAAGGTGAAAGTCCATATAACTACTATAGCCAAGCTAAAGCAAGTGATGACAAAACCTACACAAGATACATTGACGAAGAAGAAAACAGTGAGGATAATCTACTACACAAAATCAAAGGTCACACACCACCAATGGATAAGCTAAACACCAAAGGTGTTGTATATACTTCACTGTTTGATGATGACAGTAACAATAACTATATGCTGATTATCACTTCACAAAGTTCACCGGTTGACAGTGTTGTAAACACACTAAGATACCAGCTTGTAACTGTTACATTTATCTTGTTATTTATCGGTGTATTTATTGCTATTGTTGCAGCAAGGAAGATTAGTAAGCCTATTACCGACACAACAAAGTCAGCACTAAAACTTGCTAACAAAGACTATGATGTTCAGTTTAACAGCACAGGGTATCTTGAAGTTACCGAACTGAACAACACACTAAATTATGCAGCAACCGAATTAAAGAAAGTTGATTCATTACAGAGAGAACTTATTGCTAACATTAGCCATGACCTAAGAACACCTCTGACTATGATTACAGGTTACGGTGAAGTAATGAGGGATTTACCGGGAGAAAACACTCCGGAGAATATCCAAATTATTATTGATGAAGCAAACAGACTGAATATGCTTGTAACAGACTTACTTGATATTTCAAAGCTACAGTCAGGTGCAACAGAAATCAACAGGGAAGTTTTCTCAATTACAACATTAATCAAGGAAATGTTCCAACGCTACAACAAGCTAAAGGAACAAGAGGGTTACACCCTAGACTTTGAGTATGATGAAGATATTTATGTAAATGCTGACTATAGCAAGATAAGTCAGGTAATTTACAACCTAGTTAACAACGCAATTAACTATTCAAGAACAGACAAACATATTATTGTTCGTCAATCAAGAAAAGACAAAAATGTACTTATTGAAGTTATTGACCATGGTGAGGGTATTGACCAAGAACATTTGGAAAATATCTGGGACAGATACTACAAGGTTGATAAGGAACATAAGAGTTCTGTTGTAGGTACAGGTTTAGGACTTTCAATTGTTAAGAATGTTCTTGACAAACACAACGCACACTATGGTGTTAAGAGTGTTGTTGGTGAAGGAAGTAACTTCTGGTTTGAACTTGAAATAGCAGACTCACCGGAATAAAATAATGAAAACAAAATGGGAAATGGCTCTTCGGAGTCATTTTTCATTTTAGCAAGAGGATAATATGAATTTAAGACTAAGAAAATACAACATATCAAAAGAAAGCAAAGATAAGGTAAAGGAACTGTATTTCTCAGCTTTCCCGAAAGATGAACAACTGCCATATTGGATGATGAAACTGTTAAGCAGAAAAAAGTCAGCAGATTTTTACAGTATTTATGACAAAAACGACTTTGTAGGCTTAGCATATGTTGCTACATACAAGGACACTGCATATTTATTTTTCTTTGCTATTGATGAAAAGCAAAGAGGCAAAGGCTACGGTTCAGCTTTCCTTTCAGCATTAAAAGAAAAGTACAAAAATTACAGAATTTTGTTGGCTATTGAACAGCTTGACCAAAATGCTCCTAACATTGATGAACGAATTAAGAGAAAGAATTTCTACACCAAAAACGGTTTTTATGACCTTAACTTTACAATGACAGAACAGTCAGTTACCTACGATATGCTAGGCTACAATAAGGATAATAAGACCGTTACAGAAAAGGAATTCTTCTACCTTAATAAAAACTTCTTCGGCAAAATCTTCTATATCCTGTTTTATAAAAGAATTTATGTCGAACCTAGGGATGTTTAATTTTGATTTTTGTTTTTATGGATTAGTAATATAAATTAGGGTTTTTCAATTTTGTTTCTGCGTTACGATAAATTAATTTTGCAAATTTGGGTTTGTCTTTTTAATTTTGATTGTGGTTAAAGGCAAATTTGTAGTGAGAATATATACCATAAAATCATATGAAACTATGACTCACAGGTGTAGGGTCCAACACTGTTGGACCGTTACAAACTATCCTAAATAAAGGTATTATGCCCTATGTAGATATTATAAATTTATAATCTGCAAATAGGACAATAATCCCATAGGTATCACACTTTTTAACGGGCGAACGATGTTCGCCCCTACGACTGTAAACCATAATATGATATAAAAACCGGTACTGCTTATGCTACAAAATATTGTTGTATTATTAATTGTGCAATAACTTGGTATATAAGAGAGAAAGGATATAGTATACACTTTTATATAATTTGCAACATCCCCACAAGCCCTAATTTACAAACTACAACATGCAAAAAGGCTAGTTACCGTTATAGTAACTAGCCTTAATTATTTATATAAATATGTGATAAATGATTACGATGCATAACAAATTTTATTTATTTCTTAGATGCACAATAATGCTATGGACAAGTTCAATATCTTTATCTGTTAAGCCTTCAACACTTAATGATACAGTATTATTTACACCTAACAAATAGTCAGTAGAAACATCAAAAATATTTGCTAATTCAACAATATACTGAGTTGACGGAACAGAAATACCCATCTCCCAAGCATTTACACTAGACCTAGTAATTCCTAATTTTTTAGCCAAAATAGTTTGAGTCATATTATTTTCTTCTCTTAATTTTTTAATTCTGTCAGCAATCATCTTATCACCTCATAAAAGAATACTAAACCAACCAAAAAGATATTGCATTATCAAAATGATATTTATACTTGACAAGTGTATAAAAATATCATACAATTAAAGAAAATAACGTAAATCTCTACAACAAAGGAGGGATTTTATGTGAGTGATTCTATGGGCACAAAAGAAGCTGCCACAAAATGGGGTGTAAAGCAAAGCACAGTTAGTCGTTGGTGTCGTGAAGGCAAAATAGACGGTGCTGAACAAGATGCTAAAGGTAGCCCTTGGCATATTCCGAAAGATGCCAAAAAGCCAAACAAAATTTATAAACGAGGGGTTTAAAAAATGAAAAAACAATTTATTAAAAAGCTAATCGCTGTATGTCTTACTTTAGTATTAAGTATGAGTTTGTTTGCTTGTTCAAGCAATAATTCAAATGACACCAGTGAAACAAAAGACAATTCAATTCAGCTAACAACCGATAATTACAAGGATTACCTAAATGTTTCCGGTAAATTACTTCCTCCTGATGGAGAATCCACCTTATCTGATACTCAAGTATATGCCCAAATTGATGTTAAAGGCGCATCAACCAACTTTGTGTATAAAAATGTAACAGTTGAAGCGAAAGTTACTTTTGATTATCAAGACCAAGAGCATTCTTCTAGAGAATGGCAATCTGTTTCAGGAAATGTTACAGTAATGTGTAATGTTGCCGGAGATGGTTCAAATACCGAAGTTATTGATCTTGTTGAAGATACAGAAGGTTATGTTAATGATGATCGTTTTTCGAAAAGTTCATACGAAATTATAAATGTTACCGGTTCTGTAACAGAATCCAAATAATAGTATTGCAATTTATAACACCCTAAAAAATTATTAGGGTGTTATTTTTATACACAAAAAGGCTAGTTACCGTTATAGTAACTAGCCTTAATTTTATAATATTGATATTAAGAAATTAGTCGAAATATCTCTTTAGCAGACCTTGGAAACCTGCACCATGTCTAGCTTCATCCTTAGCCATTTCGTGAACAGTATCGTGGATTGCGTCTAGGTTAGCTTTCTTTGCTCTAACTGCTAGGTCTAGCTTACCTTCACAAGCACCTGCTTCAGCTTCTGCTCTTAACTGTAGATTCTTCTTTGTAGAGTCTGTTACAACTTCACCAAGAATTTCAGCAAACTTTGCTGCATGTTCAGCTTCTTCAAAAGCATACTTTGTAAATGCTGCTGAGATTTCAGGATAGCCTTCTCTATCAGCAACTCTTGCCATTGCTAGGTACATACCTACTTCAGAACATTCACCGTTAAAGTTAGCTCTTAAATCTGCAATAATATCTTCTGAAACACCATCAATAATGCCTACCTGATGTTCACAAGCGAAACCTGCACCTTCCTTTAGTTCATTAAACTTTGATGCCGGTGCGTTACACTGTGGGCACTTTTCCGGTGGTTCAGGACCTTCGTGAACATAACCGCATACTGCACAAACCCATTTTGCCATAATAATTTTCCTCCTAAGATAATATAAATTTTAATTTTCTATGTTTTTACTTTTTAAACGATTGTCACATTCTCTGCATCTGCCGTAGTAAGTGATAGCTCTTTTCTCTATTATAAAGCCATCCCCTACAACATTGTTTCTTGTGCCAATATCGTTTGTGAATAAGTCAGTAATCTTACCACAATAGGTGCATACCAGATGTGTATGAGGTGTAGTGTTACCGTCTATTCTTTCTTCACCGTTTAGGGAGCAAACAGAAATTGCCATTTTCTCATCCTTAAAAAGTGAGATATTGCGATAAACAGTACCAAGGCTAAGGTCAGGATAATCTTCCTTTAAGTCCTCATAAATCTGAGTAGCTGATGGATGGTCAGTTCTATTTATAAGCATATCATAAATAGCTTGACGCTTAGCACTAAAGTTTCTTCTCATAAACACCCTCCTATCTGTAAAATTGATAATCATTACTGATTTGATATTATATTAGCATAAAGTTTTTGATTTGTAAAGACCTTTTTAGTAATTTTTTTAAATTTTTTTCATAAACTTTAAAGATAACAGAAAAGGAGTGTTTTTATGCCTACTTTATTTTTAAGTCCCTCAACACAAGAATTCAATCCATTTGTTGATGGTGGCAATGAAGAATACTATATGAACCTTATTGCTGATGCAATGGAACCTTACCTTTATGCATCAGGAATTAATTTTGTTCGCAACAGCCCTACCGATAATGTGCGACAGGTTATTGCACAAAGCAACAGTGGCAACTATGACCTACACCTGGCAATACACAGTAATGCCTCTCCTGAAAGTGTGAAAGGTCAAAATACAGGTGCAGATATTTACTACTACCCTACTTCGGTTAATGGCAAAAGGTTTGCTGAAATCATAGCAAAAAACTACAAAACCATTTACCCCAGAAGTATAGAAATTATCCCTACCACATCTTTAGGAGAAATTAGACAGCCAAAAGCCCCTAGTGTGCTGATTGAAGTTGCTTATCATGATAACCGTCAAGATGCACAATGGATTAGGGATAACATTGGAAACATTGCCAGAGTACTTGCAATGAGTGTTGCAGAATATTTTAATGTGCCATTTGTTGAACCTAAATAAACATTGATTTACACCGTAAAATAAGGTAAAATATAATTATGTAAATTCAGCACATAAGCGTGTAGAATTAACTTTCTACACGCTAAAATGTAAAATCATATTGCTAAAAATTAAATGTTCTGATTGTTCTTGCGATTGTTAGACTGATTTTTGTGGCAGTTCTGATTTTGGTTCTGATTCTGCTGATTGTTATTTTGATTTTGATTATTGTTCTGGTTCTGGTTGTTGTTCTGGTTCTGATTCTGATTGTTATTCTGTCTGTATCTATTGTTCATAAGAACACCTCCCTTACAGAAACAGTATCTGTAAATATAAAGGAAATATACATATGGAAAAATTTTTTGAAGAAATAAAAAATTTAATACCTGATGATTATGATGAATTTTTAAAATGCTACAATGAAGAACCATACAAAGGTTTAAGGGTAAATACCCTTAAATGTACCGGTGAAAAGTTGCTGTCACTTCTGGACTTTCCACTAAAGAAAACACCTTTTTGTGATAACGGTTACTACTATCCCAACGAAGAAAAAGGACTTGGGAAAAATCCACTTCATCATGCAGGTGCTTTCTATATTCAAGAACCATCAGCCACTTCGGCAGTACCTATGCTTGGTGTAGAAGAAGGTGACTTTGTACTTGATATGTGTTCAGCACCGGGAGGCAAAAGTACACAGATTGCATCTTTGCTAAACGGCAAAGGGCTTTTAGTTTGTAATGAGATTATAAAAAGCAGAGCAAATATTCTCCTTTCTAATATAGAGAGAATGGGTGTTAAAAATGCAATTGTAACTTCAAACCACCCAACGGTAATTGCAGAAAAGTTACCAAACTTTTTCGATAAAATTCTAGTTGATGCACCTTGTTCAGGGGAAGGAATGTTCCGAAAGGACAATGAGGCTCAGCAAGAATGGAGTTACGAACACACAGTTACTTGTAGTGTCAGACAATTAGAAATTTTAAACAGTGCAAAAACCTGTTTAAAAGAAAACGGTGTGTTGGTGTATTCAACTTGCACATACAATAAGCGAGAAAATGAAGGTGTTATCACAAAGTTTATTGAAGAAAATCCTGACTTTATAATCGAGGACAGTGGCAAAACCTACGGTAGAAACACTCTAAAATATGCAAAGAGAATTTTCATCAATGATGGTGGTGAGGGTCACTTCTGTTGCAGACTTAGAAAAACATCATCAAATGACGGCTACACAGAACCATACAAATACACTAAACCAAAAGATGAAAAGAAGTATCTTGAATTTTACGACAGTATTTTTAATAACAGACCATTTGGCAGTAACCTAGAAGTTATTAAGGATAAAATTTACTTATTGCCAAACAATATGCCTAACATTAAAGGACTGAATGTTCTAAGGGCAGGTATCTTGCTAGGTGAAATCAAGAAAAATAGAATTGAGCCTTGTCATAGTGCTTTTATGGCAAGTAAAACAGAAGATTGCAAAAGCTATGTTGACCTTGACATTAACAGTGAAGAAATCAAAAAGTTTCTACATGGTGAGGAAATTCCTGTTCCTAAAGAAACTAAAGGTTACACAGCAGTTGCAGTAAACGGCATTGTTACAGGCTTTGGCAAAGCAAGTAACGGCACACTAAAAAACAAATATCCAAAGGGATTAAGGAATTTATAATATGAATGGACTATCAAACATTGGTACAATTAAAGAAATTTTAGGTAGGCATGGTTTTACCTTTAGCAAAGGACTGGGACAGAACTTTCTTGTTAACCCATCAGTATGCCCCAGAATGGCAGAAGAATGTGGAGCAGATAGTGGAGTCGGTGTTTTGGAAGTAGGTCCGGGTATTGGTGTACTTACTCACGAACTTTGTTTAAGAGCAGACAAGGTTGTTTCTGTTGAGCTAGACCAAAGGCTACCTGAGGTTTTGGCTGAAACTTTAGCAGAACATAAGAACTTCAAATTAGTCAGTGGTGACATTATGGAAATTGATGTTAGAAAGCTAATTGAAGAAGAATTTAACGGTCTTGATGTGGTGGTATGTGCTAACCTACCTTACTACATTACTTCCCCTATTATTATGAAGTTTCTTGAAGAAAAGCTACCAATAAAGTCCCTAACTGTAATGGTACAGAAAGAGGCAGCAGACAGACTAACTGCAAAGGTAGGTTCAAGAGAAAGTGGTGCAGTAACAGTTGCTGTGGCATATTACAGCACACCTGAATTTCTGTTCAATGTTTCAAGAGGTTCATTTATGCCTAGCCCTAATGTTGACAGTGCAGTTATTAAGCTGAACATTTCGGACAAGCCTAATGTTGAAGTTAAGAATGAAAAAGACTTTAGAAAGGTAGTAAAAGCAGGTTTTTCTCAGCGTAGAAAGACACTTTCAAACAGTCTTTCATCAGGCTTAGGCATTTCAAAGCAAGATGCAAACAGTCTTATTGAAAAGGCAAATCTTGCACCGTCTATTAGAGCAGAGAAACTTTCACTTGAAGATTTTGGCAGACTGACAGACTGCTATACGGAGTATTGCAATGGAGAAAATTAAAACACTATTTTTTAAAATTTTCAAAAAAAGAGAAAAAGAAACAAAGTGGAATTGGATTTTCCGAGTTGGTGTAATTCTATTTTCACTTAGCGTTTTGCTACTGATATTTTCAATCACTTGTACTGCACTTGGAAATATTGATGGTTTAAAAATATTTTCACTAGAACCTAATGATATGTCAACTTATTCCGGTATGGCATCTTGCCTAGTTGCAGTTGTGGGAATCTTCTTCCTGTTCTGTGGTAAGGTTAAGAAAGCAGATTAACTATAATTACATAAAAATAAAAATTTTTTTGGTGGTGTACATTGTGCATCACCTTTTATTTTTCCACAATTTTAATTTATAATGTTGACAACTATATCGGCGTATGATATACTCACAGTATGATATATCAGCTGTCGATATATCAGCTAACAATACATAGAAAGGATTGATACTATGCCTAACTCAAAATATCCACCACTAACTGAAGCAGTTTACTACATTTTGCTTTCACTTTACACACCACTTCATGGATATGGAATTATGCAAAATGTTCAGAAAATGACTAACGGTAGACTAACAATAGGTGCCGGTACACTTTACGGTGCATTAAACACATTGACAAAAAAAGGATTTATAGTTGAACAGAAAAGTAATGACCTAAGCAAAAAGGAATATATCATTACTCCACTAGGTAAAGATGCAGTTAATAACGAGGTAAAAAGACTTGAAGAACTTTTTAATAACGGTAAACATATATTGGAGGGACAAAATGAAAAATAAGGACAAAATCACACAATGTAGATTTTATTTTGACCTAGAAAAAGAGTTAAAATATATTAATGAAATGAACAAGCAAGGCTATAAGCTGGTTTACATAAAAAGTGGATGTCTATACACCTTTATCAAAACTCAACCTGATGAATACACAACAATTTTTTATGCAGTAGAAAAAGAAAAAGTTTCTCAAATCTCTGCCTTTGTTGCACAGTATGGTTATGAATCTATCCCTCACACTATGGATGGTTTTGGTAATTTACTTTACTTAACCGGTAAAAAATCTGAAGTTGATGCTGACTTTATCAACGATACTAACTCTAAAATTAACTTTTACACAATAATGAAAAAGCAATTCTCTCATTTTTGCAAATTATATTGGGCTATGTTAATAGTGTTTTTTATAGCAACACTTCTCCTTACTTTAACAGCAATTTTAGATAAATCAGTTGTTCTATATACAATAGCAGGTATCTACATATTTTTTACTATAACCTTTATATTGGGACTTATTTCACTTTTAAAACAAAAGAAAAGATACAAAAAGCGACTTGAAGAACTGCAAACAAACTCTATTATGTACGAATAATAGGTAACAAAAACACCACCTACCGAAAGGTAAGTGGTGTTTTTTGCTATAAAGCTATTTGATTTTAATTAGAAAATGAATTAAAAATTATTCATCTCTGCCACAGCACTTCTTGTACTTCTTACCTGAACCACAAGGACAAGGGTCATTTCTGCCAACCTTGTTTTTCTTAACGATTGGCTTTCTCTTTGGCTTTTCACCATTGTCGCTAACACCTGCCTGAGTTGGTACTGCTACCTGTTCTCTCTTTAGTGCTAGGCTGATTGGGCTTGGCATTGGAGCTTTGCTCTGCTTTTCAAGTAGAACCTGATGAGCCTCTGCTGCTTTCTTTTCTTCTTCTTCACGAATTCTAGCCATTTCTTCCTGCTGAGCCTTAACTCTTGCAATTCTCTTTGGCTGAAGTAGGCAAAGTTTAACTGTATCTTCACGAATTGCAGCAATCATTTCGTCAAACATATCAAAACCAACAAGTTTGTATTCAACAACAGGGTCTTTCTGACCGTATGATGCTAGGTAAATTGACTGCTTTAACTGTTCCATAGCGTCAATGTGATCCATCCAATGTGTATCAACTGACTTTAGAAGATAAACTCTTTCCATTTCTTCCATTGTTTCAGCGTCAAGTACTTCTTCATTTTCCTTATACAAGTCAAGAGCCTTGTTTGTGATAAGTTCAATAATGTCCTTCTTGTCTAGCTTATCAAGTTCATCACCTGTAAATACTAGGAAGTCCTTATCAGGAACTAACCACTTGTAGGTTTCCTTTAGTGAAGCTAAGTTCCAAGATTCACGAAGAATATGGTCATTTACATATAGGCTAACATTTTCTTCAATTGTATCCTTTAGCATCTTGATAATGTCATCATGTACATTTTCGCCATTAAGAACCTGATCTCTCTGACCGTAAATGATTTCTCTCTGCTTGTTCATAACATCATCATACTGTAGAACATTCTTACGAATACCAAAGTTTCTTGCTTCAACCTTTTCCTGTGAAGATTCAATAATATTTGTAAGCATCTTGTTTTCGATAGGAGTATCATCAGAAACCTTTAGTGTACTCATAATTGACTTCATTCTATCTCCACCGAATAGACGCATTAGGTCATCTTCTGTTGATAGATAGAATCTTGAAGTACCGGGATCACCTTGACGACCTGCACGACCTCTTAACTGATTGTCGATACGGCGAGATTCGTGTCTTTCTGTACCCATAATGTAAAGGCCACCGGCTTCACGAACCTTCTCAGCTTCTTCACTGATTTCATCCTTATATTCATCAAGAAGTTCTTTAAATGTATTCCTTGCAAATAGAATATCCTTATCATCTGTTTCAGAATAAGCATCAGCCTCAGCAATAAGTTCTTCAGAGAACTTCATCTTCTTCATCTGAGTCTTAGCCATAAATTCAGCATTACCACCAAGCATAATATCGGTACCACGGCCTGCCATATTAGTAGCAATAGTAACTGCACCAAGTTTACCTGCCTGAGCAACGATTTCAGCTTCTTTTTCGTGATGCTTAGCATTTAGAACATTGTGCTTAATGCCACGCTTCTTTAGCATCTTTGATAGTAATTCTGACTTTTCAATTGATACTGTACCAACCAGAACAGGCTGTCCTTTTTCGTGGCACTTAATAATATCTTCAATAATTGCATGGAACTTACCCTGTTCTGTTGGGAAGATTAAATCAGGTAAATCCTTACGCAATAAAGGTTTGTTTGTTGGAACTTCAACAACATCAAGTTTGTAAATTTCCTGGAATTCCTGTTCTTCTGTTAGAGCAGTACCTGTCATACCGGAAAGTTTCTTGTATAGACGGAAGTAGTTCTGGAATGTGATTGTAGCAAGTGTTTTGCTTTCGTTCTGAACTTCTACACCTTCCTTAGCTTCAATAGCCTGGTGTAGACCTTCGTTATATCTTCTACCAATCATCTGACGACCTGTAAATTCATCAACGATAATGATTTCACCGTCTTTTACGATGTAGTCAACTTCGTTCTTCATAACACCGTTAGCCTTGATAGCCTGATTAATATGGTGCTGAATTGTTAGGTTTTCAGGATCAGTTAGGTTTTCTAGGTTAAAGAATTCTTCAGCCTTCTTAACACCGATTTGTGTTAGTGTAGCTGTCTTAGCCTTTTCATCAACAATGTAGTCAATGTTGTTTTCAGCATAGAAATCTTCTTTATCTTCCTTAGCATCAACTTCTGTAAATACATATTTCTTTAGAGTCTTAGCAAACTTATCTGCTCTTGTGTATAGGTCAGTTGACTTGTCACCTTGACCTGAAATAATAAGTGGAGTTCTGGCTTCATCAATAAGGATTGAGTCAACTTCATCCACGATTGCAAATGCATGACCACGCTGAACCTTATCTTCTTTATAAACAACCATATTGTCACGAAGATAGTCAAAGCCAAGCTGATTGTTTGTACCATATGTAATGTCACAACCATACATTTCTTTTCTTGTATCGTTGTCCATATCCTGAGTAATAAGACCTACTGTTAAGCCTAGGTATTTATAAACCTTACCCATCCATTCACTGTCTCGAGTAGCTAGGTAATCGTTGACTGTAACAATATGAACGCCTTCACCTGTTAGGGCGTTTAGGTAAGCAGGAAGTGTAGCAACTAAAGTTTTACCTTCACCTGTTTTCATTTCAGCAATTCTACCTTGATGTAGAATGATACCACCGGTAATCTGTACAGGGAAGTGCTTCATACCAAGTACACGCCATGATGCTTCTCTACAAGTAGCAAATGCTTCCGGTAGAATATCATCAGTTGTTTCGCCGTTAGCAAGTCTTTCTTTAAGAACTGTTGTCTGATTCTTTAGTTCTTCTTCAGACATATTTGTATATTTTTCTTCAAGAGCAAGTACCTTCTGTGTGATAGGTTCTACTCTCTTTAACTCTTTCTTACTGTAAGAGCCAAACATTTTTCTAAGTATGTTCATTTTTCTCATCCTTTATTTAGAAATTTGCCTATAATTTCCGATTATAGGTTATATTATAGCATAGTTATTACAAAAAATAAAGGGAAAGTACACAAATACTTCCCCTTAATAATATTTATAATACAATTATTTATATCAAATATTGTATGTACTTATTTGCAAGA
>ERZ1031540.209-NODE-209-length-13517-cov-7.218690_pt1 | contig 13517 bp, 4 predicted proteins | sample MGYA00519031_ERZ1031540 | MGnify/ENA primary metagenome ERZ1031540 (study PRJEB33719, sample SAMN04261166) | wastewater metagenome | biome: rural village; feature: human; material: feces | host: Homo sapiens | place: El Salvador | collected 2013-01-07 ... | reverse complement strand
CCGCCGCAAGGAGATCTTGGATTCGGTCAGCAGCTGCCTTGCGCAGCGGCGCCTTGCTGAACTTATCGGCCATCTCCTTGCCCCAGTTTCCGAGACACTCTACCATGTCCGGTCCGTAGTTGGAAGCTACTCCCTTCAGACAGCTGAACAACGGAATCTTGTCGGCTACCTTTCCGCTGAGATAGTCCATAGCGCAGTCGCCTGCAAATTGCAGAGCCGATCCTTCAAGTGCGTTGGTTATGGCTGGCGCCACGCAAGTAGGCAGGTCGGGAAGCGGCACACACTCTATTGCTGTACAGAACAGTTTAAGCAGAGCCTTGGCGTCTGTTCTGCCGCCGCTCGCCGTTGCATAGTCGCCGAAATCGCCATAAGGTCCACCGCCCAGTCCGGGTTGTGTCTGAGGATAGATTACAGCGTGTCCGCCACCTGCTGGTGGTGGGTCAGAACATTCGGCGTTGTCCTGCACGAATCTGATGATAGAACCTATCCAAGCATACTTTGCGTTGTCGCCGCAGGGCCACTCGAACTTGGTGCCCATATCGCCGAAGCACTTCTTCTTGGCTCTGCCCTCTACGCTCTGCACCACCTTGCGCTTCACGTTGCGTGCGAAGTCGTCGCTGTTGAAGTCCTCCTCGTGCATCACGAGCACCGGTATGACGTAGCTCTGCTCAGGTGCGAGCGTGAAGCCCGTGTATTCGACCATCGGCATGAACACGAAACCGTCTGCCGTTGGCGGTGTGTACTGCACGTTCTGTGCGGCAATGAGTCCGCGGTTGCGCAGCACTACGTTGAAGAGTGCGCTCTTGCCGCGGTTGATGTCTGCAAGAATGATTGCGTCGGGAGCATTCATCTCCACTACCGGCACAGGCACCTGCGTCTCGTACGTCAGCTTGGTGGTGATGTCGTACTCGTCTTCTATCTCTGTCTCCTCCACCGTCCAGTCTACTCTGATTGCCTGGTAGCTGATAGTGGCAAGATGCTCGGTTGTTTCGCCCGGACTCACCAGCACGTTCTGGTCGTAAGTGTCGTGGCGGTCTGCCGTAACGTGCAAATGGTAGTAGCCTTCGTTCAGACCGTTGAACGTGATGCTGCCGTCCGCGCCCGTCACATCCTGCATCACGAGTGCGCCGGTATTGTAGTCGGTGAGTCGCACGCTGGCGTTGCTGACGTACGGATGCTCGCCGTCCTTGTTGCCGTATATGGTGTTCTCGTCGCGAACGCGGATGCGAAGGTTGCCCTTCTCCTCGCTCACCACCTTCACGTTGAAGCCAATCTGCTTGCCGTTGCCCTCGCTGCAGTTGATGGCGATGCTACCCTTCTGGTAGACATTCACGTCGTAGTTGGCAGCGTTGAACTTAAGCATCACCGTAGCGCTGTCGCCCGTTGCCAGCGACGGCATTGTGGCAGGCGTAGCCAGACTGATGAAGTCGGAAAGCGCAGCAGGCAGCGATACGGTTATCTTGCCTGTCTCTGCGATGCCGGTGTTGGTGAGCACGATAGGATATGTGCGCACCTTGCCCTTGGTCACGGTGGTATTGATGCTGTTGGTAGACACCACGAGTGTCGGCGTATGCTTGCGTGTGTAGTTGTAGGTCACTACGCTGAGCGATGCGCCCTCGGCTGTTGTAATGTTGAACGTCAGGCGGTCCCACTCCTTAGTTTTAGAGAGCGAAAGCGGCTTGATGGTGTAGCTTATCTCGGCTGTTCCGCCGCCTGCAAGCTCTGTATCGCCGCCGAACGTAACCTCATACTGTTCGTTCGGTTCGCAGGTTGCTGTCAGACTGTGCTGAGGCAGACTGCTCATGTTCTTCACCTTGATAGTGCCGCGAGCCACATCACCTTCGTACATCTCGTGCTTGATATACTCGGTTGTGGTGCGTGAGATGCCGTACACGGCGAAAGTGCCCTTCTGTGTGCTTATGTTCTCGCCAGGCGTGCAGACACCGTAGCCATACTCGCCGCCCATACCAGCCTGGATGGTGTACTCTGCAGAGTATTTGCCCTCGGCGTCGGTGGTGGCTTTCAGAGCTATACGCGAACCGGCATAGATGATATATGGTTCTACCTCAACGTTGGCTGCCGCAGCGCCGCCGCGTGTTTTCACCGTGCCGCCCAACACTACCTTCTCGCCAATGTTATACGTATTCTTCTCGGCTTTGACGTCGTAAGTGTATGCTGTCGTTACGGTTGTCTCGGTATAGGCGCTGTTGTTGATGGTCTGCAACTCGGTTACGGTGCCGTTCGGGTTGATTTCTGCCGACACTCTGTAGTTGCCGGGCACGCTCGGTGCGTCCAGCTCCACAACAGATGTGTAGGTAGCGCTCACCGCAATGTCGGCATCTGTCTGCGTCATAGTAGAGCTTGAGCCGATGCTTGTGCGTATCTGTGTGCCCTTCGGCATCTTGATGGCACCGATGTTCTTCACCGTTATCGTCACTTTCGCCTTGCTTCCTGCCTCAATCTCTGCGTCGCATGCAGGAGTCTGCATCTCTGCGTCGGGCAGAGTCTGGTCGGAGATGAGCATCCACACCGTACCTGGACTGTAGCCGTCGCTGCTTGCGATGACAGAAATGGTGCGGTTGCCCTCGCTGGCCTCGTTGCTCAACGCCACGAACGGCGTTGTAACGCTCTCCTTTCCGGCAGGGATAGTCACGGTCTTTGCAAACTGCAGATCGTCGCCCTTCGCGCTCAGCGTAACCGTGATCGGACTGGTCGTTGCGTCGTTGCGACTGATGGTGAGCGTAGCGCCTGTAGCGTCACCTTCGAGGATGGTTGTCTTGTTCGAAGTGACGCTAAGCGTCGGTCCGTCGTTGTCGAGGACGGTAATGGTGTCGCTCACCACGGTCTGCTTGTCGCCTATCGCAGAGCAGCCGCAATCGGTGATGTATATAGCTGCGCTGAACTTCACCTTGCGTGTGCCGTCCACCTTCTGGTTGTCCTTCACGCCGATGGGGAACGTCACTTCCTCTGTGCCTTCGGGCATGGTTATCGGCGTTGTGTAGTAGAGTTCGCCGTTGCTGTCGTCGCTCAGCTTCAGCGTAATCTTGCTGTTCTTCGCCTCGGTGCGCTTGATGGTGGCGTGAATGGCGTTGTAGCCTGCCGCCTCGCTCACGGTTGTGGGCAGCAGAGTCATGCTTATCGCCGGCACGTCATTGTCCTTCAGCACAAAGAGCGCTGTGCCCGTCAGGTGATGGTCTGCCGACACGCTGAGCTGCAATGTCTCGTCGTTGGCTGCGATGTTATCGTCAATGATCGGAATATCAATCACGGCTTCTGTCGCTCCAGGCTCGAAGGTGTAGCTCTTCGGGAGGCGGAAGCGCTTCGGCTTCTCCACGCTGAAGTAGACCGTGAGCGTATCGTTGCCGATACGGTAAGGCACGCTGACGGTTGCTTTCATCGTTTCGCCCTCGTTATACTCGGTCTTGTCGAGCTTCACTTCGAGAGGCAGCAGCTCGTCGTCCTTTATATTAAAAGATGTAGCTACATCCTGCGGGTATCCGTTGGCTTTGTTCACGGTTATGGTGACCTTAGAGTAGGCGTTCACCATGTTGTTGTCAGGACAAATCACGTCGAACGACGCTGCCGACTGGCCTTTGCTGATGGTAACAGTAGCCGGAACCTTAGCGTGTTCGGGCAAAGACGAAGCAATGCTGAATGTCTCGTCCATACTGCGGTCGCCACTGCGCTTCAAAGTGAGGCGCATCGACTCGCCTTCCTTCACGCTGTTGTCGGGAGCGGTAAGGAACAAGTGCTTCTCAAGCTCGGCGGTTCCGCCGGTTGCGGTGTTGTTAGCTCGGTCGGCGTTGTATTCGCCGCAACCGCTGCTTGGCTCAACCACCACTTTCGCCGTCACTTCGCCTTCGAGACCGACGGTCTGCGAGAGGTTGAAGATAGCGCTGCGTGCGATGTAGCCGCCCTTGAGTAGCGTATTACTGAAGTAGGTATTGCCTACATGCACCGCTTCTTCGGTCCCGTTGCTCACGAGATAGACACGTTCGGTCCAGCCGCTGCGCGTATCGGCGTTGCCGATGTTGCTCACTTTCCAAGTTACAGTGACCGATTTGCCCGGCACAAGTTTGCTCTCAGTAATCTTAACATCGGTAGTAGCAAGGTCTGGTGCGTTTTCTCGCTGCACCGTGTAGCTGCCGTTTACGTTAGAATCGCCCTGAATGTTGTCGCCTTTGCGGTTTGTGATGATAACATCCGACAAGCTCACGGCGTACTCCGTGCCGGGGTCCAAACCTGTAGGCACAGCCATCGGGAAGTTGATGATTGTGCCGGCGTTGCCCGACAGAGGACGATTGCTCATATTCACGACAACCACTCTATATTTATGGTTGCCGAGATTTCTTACCGACACCGTGTGCTCGTTTATACGCGATTGGCTCAGCGTCGGCGCTGTTCTTGACGATCGGTCGAATGGCAGCTGCAGGTCGAACTGCAGCGCCACCACCTCGTCTGTGTTCTCAAGGCTGATAGGTATCAGCACGTCCTTGCCCTGACCGCCCGTCAGCTTTCCTACCGACAGGTTGTTCTGAGCCGTTGCCGTGATGTACATCAGCAAGAACAGCATCATGGTTATGTATCTTCTGATCTTCATGTCTATTGATGTCTGTTAATAGCCTTTTTCTTTCCGTTCACAATATAGACGCCTTCGCATGCAACGCCGTTCAGTTTGCGTCCGTCGAGGCTGTATACAGCTTCGCGGCTGTCGACGTCTGTGGTTATAGTGTCGATGTCTGTGGTCTGACCCTCAAACGCCACGCCTACCGGCTGTGCATCTATGTCTGCAGCCATCGCCTGCTCCACTCTTGCCTGCTTAGCGAGTCGCAACAGCTTGGTGCGTCCGCTGATGATGTCGCCCGTAGTGCTTATTATCACTACGCGAACACCGTTAGCCGTGTTGTGTGTCACGAGCTGATAGCGCTGCTTGCTGAGAGCGAGCTTCACATCGTTCGCCTTAACGCCAGCGAGTGTGATGTCGAGCGCAGCCACCTGGTCGGTTGCGTCGAGCCACAATGCGTCGTCTTCCACGCTGAGCACGTTAGCTGTAGAGGCTTCTTCGCCCATGCTCTCCGTCCAGCGTCTTTGCGCAGCCATAAGACTCTTCTGGTCGGCGTTGTCGTTGCTGCCGATGAAGATATTTATGGTTGCCACGACGTCCTGCACATTTATGCCGCCGCCCTCATAAGTGTCGGCTGCCGGATAGTTGAAGTTGCCGTTCTGCGTGCCCATGATGTAGTTGAGCGTCTGCTGCGCGTCGAGCACGTCTACCGATGCATCGGCGTTCACGTCGCCCTTTGTCCACGTCAGCTTAGCACGCAGGCGGTTGTTCTGTGCCACGCCTTCATACGATCGGATGCAAAACTCCGTGCCGCTTGCGTAGTTGTACGTGCCGCTGAGATAGTAGCGGTAGGCTCCGTCTGTGTATCTCATCTCGCCTACATAACTGTTGTTGGCGGTAGTATAGATGCGGAGCGTCGGGTGAGCCTTGAAGTTCTGGTTCTTATGGTCGTAAGCGATGAGCGTTCCGAGCTGTATGTCAGCCTGCTTGTCACCCAAAGCCCACTCCTGCAGCGTGAAGGTAGAGAGACTGTAGCCTTCGCGCTGATTCTGTAGATTGAGCGAGGTGATGTGGGCAGGCAGAACGTCGCTAAGTTCTGTAAACAGATTGTAGCCAAGATTGAGCGTCTCCAATGCGGGCAGGAGTTTGCAGAACGCAGCCACATCGCCACTCAAACTGTTTCCACTCAGATTGAGCGTACGCAGACTCTTCATCTCCATTCCCTCTGTAGGCAGCGTGCCTCGGAGGTTGTTGTTCTGAAGATCGATAGCCAGCACGTGACCCTCTTCGTCGAATGTGACGCCGGGCCAACCGGTAGACGTTACGGCATTGCTGCCAATGCGCCATGTCTTGTTGGTCCATGCGCCGCCGTTGGTTGCCTGATAAAGCACTTTCAGAGCTTCATAGTCGGCGGCATCAATGTAGCGTTTGATGATAGAGATTGGGTCTGAAACCTTTATGTTGTTGCTCTCGTCAGACTCAGTCTCCTCGTTCCAAATATCTGTCTTCACGAAATAGCTTATTCCGTCTGTAGATGCGTCGGGACTCGTTACATTGAAAGTAACAGTGTACTCCTCTCCTGGCTGCAACACGCCGTAATGAGCTTGCTGTCCAACCTGAACCGCTCCACTGGGTCTATTTTCGTAGAGCATATCTGTCCAAGCGCTGCTGCGTGTAGCGCCCTTACCGATGTTGCGCACAACAGCCTTAATCTGGAACGTAGTGTTTGCCTTCACCTCCGCCGGCACCGTCACCGACACCACCGTAAGGTCTGAGCGCTTGCGTATGCTGAACGTGCGGTGTGCGCTTTCTACAGTCTCGTTGCACTCGCCATGCGCCGTAGCATACCACTCGTACGAGGCGCCTTCTACGGGCACGAACGCTGTTGAGGGCGATGTCGTCTTCACTTCCTTCCACTCTGCTGCGCTCTCTGCCTCGGCATCGGTGCGGCGATAGTGGAACGTATAGCCTACAGCCGCCTGACCGAGATTGCTGCAGCTGAGCGTAACCTGTCCGTATTCGAGCGTTGCGTTGTCAGAAGGCGAATTGAGCGTGAGACTCTTCAGCAACGGCTTCACATACACCTTATATATATATGTGTACATGGCAACACCATTAAGCTCTACGCTTACATGATACGTAACAAGATCGGTCTTGCTGCCTTCGTTTGTGAGCGTCATGGCAGGCATATTGCCGGTGCCGGAGAGCTGGTAGCCGCGTACGGTGCAGCCTTCAGCCACACTTGCCGTCCACTTCACCTGCACAGCCTCGCTGCTGCTTATAGCGGTGAAGGCTTCGGGCTGCGTACTTGTGCCCGAACAGATGGTCTGTGCCGAGAAGCGATCTATCTCGCCTATGTTTATTGCGGCACCATTGAGCGTAACCTGGACGTTTTCGAGCGAGATATGGCGGAAGAAGTCTGTAACCTTCTGCATATCCGCGCTGTTAGCGGCAGTGTTGAACTGCAGCGTAACGGGGTTCGGCGCTTCGTTCTTGAACGCCATCACGACGCCCGTCGTGCCCAACTTCTCTGTCAGCGTGCTGAGCAGCGCCAGCGAGTCGGCTGTCTGAAGATTGACGCCGAACGCCTCCTTGCCGCCGGTCTTTACGTTGATGGTGCCCTCGGGCTTGCACTGCGACAGCAGAGAGAGCATCTCGTGCATCGACTTGAACGCACGTGCACTGTTCACAGTGGGGTCGAGTCGGTAGTCGCCGCTCGCCGACCATGTGTTGGCAGGGTTGATGATTATCTGCTGTTCGGCTGTGACGGTCTTCACTATGCCTCGCGCCGTGAGACGCACGGTGTAAGTGCCGGCTTCGGCGTAGCTGTGCATAGGGTTGCGCTCGGTGCTTGTAGCGCCATCGCCGAAGTTCCATTCGAATGTCTTTGCGTTCTCGCTACTGAGATTGGTCAGCTGAGCGCGGTTCATGTATGTCTCTACAGAGAACTTCGCCTGCAGATCGCCTTCCTCAGGCGTGCTCACTACGAGACGTCCCGAACGGCTGGTGAAGTTGATGGCGGCGTCGGCAGTGGTTGTGCCGCTGATGTCGCTGAACTTCACCGTGTACACGCTGTCCTTCAGCGCTTCCTGCGCGCTCACCGGTATGCGCACCACTACTCCGTCGTGCTCCACAATCTGCGTTCCGCCCTCAAGACTCACGCTCAGCACGCTGTCCTCCTGCGCCGCCTGAACGGTGTAGGCGTCGGTGCGCAGCGTCTTCTGTATACCGGTCACATCCACCGTCAGATTCTTAGGCAGATGCAGCTTGAAGCTGAGCGTCTTCACGTTGCCCGTGTTCTGCATGTATATAGGCAGGAGCGTTGTCTCGCCGCGATACATAGATGTAGTTGTGGCGTAGAGGCTGTGGCGCTGCTTGGTGTCGGTAGACGGCTCGCTGGGCGACGACGGCTTAAACTCGAAATGTGCCACGAGATGCACATCTTCTTTGCCCATCGTTCCGCTGAACGTGCGATACTGTCCGATTATTTCGGAGCTGCCTTCACGCGTCCAGCCCTTGAACTCATAGTCGCTTACGCTGTATACCTCAACTCTGAACGTGTTGCCCTCAGACACCGAGAAGCCGTTACTCTGATAGAACCCTGTCAGACCTGCGGGGTCGCACTTGAAGTAGACCTTATGCTTCGGCTTCGTCTCGTTAGGCTCAGCCGGACTGCCCGGCGTGAAGCGGTAGTGGGCGGTGATGGTCTCGTCGTTCTCCGTAACGGTATAGCTTACCGTACGATTAGTAGAGATAACCGTTCCGTCGCTTGTTGTCCAGTTGACGAACGTATAGTCGCTGTAAGTAGACGCCGTGTAAGGGTAGGTTACGCCCACGGCATACTCCTTCACCTCGCTCGCCCTTATCGACGACGGGTCGTAGGCTATGGTGAGGCGGCTTGTCTTCTGATACTCGTAGTTGGCGGTGAGTGTCTCAGCGCTGTTCAGCTTGTGGTGAGTGAACGTACTGCTCGTACTCACCACCTTGCCCTCAGCGTCAGTCCAGTTAAGGAAGCGCCAGTTGGCGTTTCGGGCTACCGCCTTCACGCTCACATTGGCGTTCACAGCATACAGTCCGCCTCCGCTCACGGTGGCAGCCTCTGCGGGCTGAGCTTTCAGCGTCAGCTTGTAGCGTGCTCCCGGTTCGGGAGGACTGTCGGGGTTGAAGTCCTGTCCTCTCGCCACCATGCTTAGCAGCATGGCGAGGAGAGTCAGTATATATCTTGACTTGATCATAGTAGCTTTACTTTACTATTTTCTTATGATTCTGAATATAGATGCCCTTCTGAGCGGTGCTGTTCACGCGGCGTCCGTCGATAGTGTATATAGCGTTGTCGGCGTCGGCGTCGTTAGCAATAGTGTTGATGCCCGTAGTGGGCGCCTCGAAGGTGAGAGTGAAGCGGTCGTCCAGGTATCCCTCAGCAGCGCTGAAGGTGTACGGCATCTCTACCTCCACGCCGTAGTCGAGCAGTTTAACGCCCAGCTCGTCGCGGTCTACGGCGATGGTGTACGCATCGTCTGCAGGCAGATACATGCCTAATGCCACGCTACCGCCACGGTGAGCACCCTCGTTCACAGCCAGCTGGTCTGCACCGGCGATGGTGTATATCTGCGGAGTGCCCTCGTATGCCATCATCTTCACAGCGTCGTTGTCGGCGCAGAAGTCGTCAGAAGCGTTGGCGTTCACTACGATGCGTGTGCGGTCGGTGCGGTCGGCGCATGTCAGCGCTACGTCTACCAGCTTGCGCTGCACCTGCTTGCTGCGTGCTGCGCGGCGCATAGCCAAAGCCGAGTGGTCGATGGTCTTGTTGATCTGTCTGCCCGCCGGCTGGAACGTGATAGCGTCTACAAGCGAGGGCTTCTGAACGAAGAATGCCTGCGACGGCATGAGCACGAACTCGTCGTCTGCAGCGCTATATGCGCTGTAAGTGCGGTTGCTGATGCTCCACACCGTGATAGGTGCTGCGAAATCCATGTGGTAGATGTCGTAGTAGCAAGGATATGGGTTGCCCACAAAGTTCCATCCTGCGTTAGCGCTCTCCACGGCAGCATACTCCTTGAGCGGTGTGCTTATAGCGTCGCTGCGGAAGATGGCATTGTGTGTCTCCTCGGTAGCAGGAAGTTCTACATAGCCCGAACTGTTTATGCGGAAGATATATCCCTTGCCCATGTGCAGCACAGAGTCGGCTGGCACGTCTTTCCAGTTGCCGCTTGCGCCGTTTGTAGCGCGCGACTCAGAGTCGTAATAGCGCACGGCGATAGCTCTGCCTTCATTCAACGGAGTGATTTCGCTGCGCTTCACATCGAACGGCATACATACGTAGTGCCAATAGCCAGAGCCAGAGGTTGCATCAAAATAATACTGTATGGTTGAAGCTGCGGAAGTCATAGCGTTACAACGGCTGATAAGCGACGAAGTGTATGTGTCGTCCTTATCCATACGCTGCTTATAGTTGCCAAAAGCCTGCGCATTGTTGCCGTTTACGATGAGCGCAGAACCATAACCAAGATAGATATCCGGCGAGTTCGGGATGCGTGCATTGCTGGTAAGCTCCAGCTTCTTGTAGATGTTTACCTTGTCAGGTGTATTCGGATTCGGCTCCACCTTTATGAACTGGCTCCAGTAGTTGTCGAGCTTGTAGCTCACCATTGCATATTCGGGAACGTAAAGCGTTACGCTTGTAGGAGAATAGAACGGTGTGCTACCTACGGCTGGAGGAGCTGGCGCAGTGATGTACACACGCTTCAAGGCGTTTTGGTCGCTCTTGAAACAATCAGTTCCTAAGCTGTTGATAGAAGAACCAAGAACCACCTCTTCAAGAGCATGGCAGTTATAGAAAGCATCTGTTACTATAGTCGTAATGTCGTTTCCAAGCGTCACTTTCTTAAGACCCTTACAACCAGCAAAACTTCTGTCAATCGAAGTAAGAGTTGTCAAGTTGGCTTCTTTCAAAGAATAGCATTGATAGAAACTTTCATAACCGATTGATTTGATACGCGAAAAGTTTATACTATCCAATTTCTGACAACTATAAAATGCCTCCCTATCTATAGTGACAGGAACAACATCTTTAATACTTCTCAACGAATCGCAACCATAAAAAGCACGATAAAAAATATTTTTCACATTCTTGCCGCCATGCACAACAGCAAGTTTTTTACAGTAATTGAATAATGACCGAACAATTGTCTCCATGTTGTTATTCAATGTAGCGCTCTGCAAAGATTGGTTGTCATAGAAAGCAGCCTGTCCGATACCCCTTACACTTTCTGGTATTGTCACCTCTGTTATATAATAGTTATGCTGAAACGCTTCTTTACCTATGCTGTCTAATCCTTCCGGCAACACAAGCGGACCGGTAAGAAAACGACTGTCGAAAGCATTGTCACCGATTGTCTTGAGCTTGGTCGGTAAGTCGACAAAGCGTATCGCAGTATTAGTAAACGCACTGGCAGGAATTGTTTCAATGTCGGCATTTGTCATATCTATAGCCATGAGTCCAGTCATCTTGCTGATATCATTCCAGTCGGAAGCATTCATCTTGCCAGAGAGACGCAGAAAACGCATCTCGGGCAAAGTATTTACATGCGACAACGCCTCATTGCCAAGCGTGCCTGGAGCAGAGAGATTGATTGTCATATACTGGCTTTCTATGGTTTCAAGGCGGATGTTGCCGATAGTAAGAACTTGAGTATAGCTATCGGAAACGGAATAAGAATGATAATGGGTGTATGTAAACACATGCTCGCCCATGCCGAAGTAATATGTAGAAGTTGCTTTGGTTTTATAGGCAGCAGAACTATTCACTTTTTCATCACCATCAATATACACTCTACGATAGTCGTTGCTTGAATAAGGGTCGAAGGTGAAATCGTACCTCATAATTATAGGTTTCTTAGTCGTGAACTTAATAGTAATGCTGGAATATACGTATTGTCTCAACTTACCTATTGTACTCGACGCCATTCCGTCTGCGACGGTCCACGGGTGCGCCTCGTCGTTAGTCACTTCCGTCACCTCGATATCATCGGAGGCGGTGATGAGCGCTCGCAGCTGTTCGTCTATTGCAGCCACGGCAAATTGCAGCCCTGACAATATCAAGACCGCAAGCATGAAAATTCTTTTCTTCATATTCGTTCTGTTTTTTGATTTGCTAATGGGTTTGGGTTTAGTTCTACTGTTGGTCGTTGCCAGACGGTGTCGGTTGGAGTAGCCCGACGGTGAAGAGCGGCGCTTACCAACCGTATTCGTACGCCGTCTCGTCGTCATCATCGGTCTGAAAGCCACTCTCCCAAAGGTCGCGCGGCGGACTCTGCATTGGCGGCGGTGTCTGTCCTCCACCGCCGCCGCCACCTCCTCCGCCGCTGGCATTGCCGCCACCGGGGATAGTAACACCACCCGGCGAAGCGGTGACGGGACTGATCGGACCCAACTCAATCGAGTGGATCACAGGGGTTTGATACTTCTTCTTTACTCTTTTCATTGTTATATATTGTTTCTTGTTATATTCTAATCTGGTTTTTGCGCGATATGCAGGTTCAGTTTTTGCGGCTATATGCTAATCAGCTCGGTGTCCTTATTGCATATTTCGAGGTCGTCGCCTTCCATGAGGTCGATGTGGTCGGTCAGCATATCCTCCACCATGTCGTACGACATACGCATGGTGTTGGGTACGCAGGCGCTGGCGTACATAGCCGAGAGCAGAACCTGCTCCTCCTTCATCGTGGTGGGCGGATCGAAGTCCATCGTTATGTACGACTGGGTAGCTTTTGTGTCTTGTTTGGTCTTAGTCGTCGCGTTTTGGTCGGTTGAGGTTTCAGTTGTTGGTTCTGTCTTGGTTTCGATGTTTCGTTCTGTCGTTGTCTTGATGTTCGCTGTCTTTGTCTTGTTGTTCAATGTCTTAGTTTCGTTGTTCGTTGTCTTAGTTTTAAAAGTGTTGGTTGAAGGACGGACATTGGTGCCAGTCTGAATTAGTTCTGTTGTGTTGGTTATGTTTGTATCTTTGGTTGAGCTACCGTCGTTTGTTGTCATATCCATTCTCTTTTAGCGTGAATACTCTTTTAGGTTTAACAGGCTAACACTCCACCGCTCTGCGCATACATATAATATATGTGTAGCACCAGAACAATATTGTGTTAAGTTTCTGCTGCAAAGTAAGCTAAAATTCTGCAAAAAGAGTAGGATATTTCTTACAAAAAATAGCCATTTTTTATCAAAACGCCGATTTCTTGCAGATTTTAGCCCTATATTTGCCGTTTTTGATAATTTGAAACTCTTTCCTGTTGCGTTCGCCGTCCGATCGGATTCCGTTCGCCACCCGATCGGATTCCGTCCGCCGTCCGATCAGATTCCGTACGGTGACGGTGGGATTTTCTTGGAATTTATGCGTTAAATTAACAACGGATTAGGCGGATTTGGGTGCGCAGCCATCCGTAGCGGAGGTCTCCGGCCTCCGCAGCAACCAATAACACCAATCATGTTGTTGTTGAACAATTACACACTGCCACTCTACAGGCTTGGTGCTGCGGAGGCCAGAGACCTCCCACAAAATCCACAGAATTCACAGAACCTTCTGCTTGGGAAGAACCTCCCACAGAATCCACAGAATCCACAGAACCTTCTGCTTGGGAAGAACCTCCCACAGAATCCACAGAACCTTCTTGCTGAGAGGAGGCTCCCACAGATGTCACAGATTTTCACAGATGCTGCACCCCCTAAAAATTAGCGTTATTGGTTGCTGCGGCGGCAGGATACCGCCGCTACGGATGGGTGCGCAGCCTAACTTCTGAGATCTGAATTCTGTAGGAGGTCTGCGCAGCCTAACAATCTGTGTGGATCCGTGGATTCTGTGGGAGAATATTCTGTAGCAAAGGAATGGAGGCTGCGTGGAGGGTATGTCAAAACTCATAAATAGCACGCCCCGAAGGGGCAGAAGCACATAGCCCAGGGCAGC
>ERZ1031540.204-NODE-204-length-13648-cov-5.815052_pt1 | contig 13648 bp, 16 predicted proteins | sample MGYA00519031_ERZ1031540 | MGnify/ENA primary metagenome ERZ1031540 (study PRJEB33719, sample SAMN04261166) | wastewater metagenome | biome: rural village; feature: human; material: feces | host: Homo sapiens | place: El Salvador | collected 2013-01-07 ... | reverse complement strand
GAGATCGGTCTCGGCATTCCTGCTGAACCGCTCTTCCGATCTCGTACTCTATGTTTACAACTCTGCATCAGAGACAATTCACTGCATTTTTTAACAGTCTTCGGGCTGGTGATTTAATTGAGGTGGAATTGAAGCCTTATACCAACAATACAATCATTGCCATCCGAAAGGTTGGTCATGAGGCTCATAATGGTATGACTAACGGTGTTATCGTTAACGATGGCTCTTATGGTTACGGTTATGGTTACGGTTATGGTTCTGCATCTATCGAAACAAAGAATGTCGGTGTAGGTTATGATCCTTACACAGGTGTTCATGTAAGAGTTAAGGGCAATTATGTTAACCTTCCTGTTCGCATCAAGAGCAAGAAGGCTAATAACAGCAACTATACTACTGTTAACAACGGTGGCGTGGTTACTGCAAGCCCTGCAACCAGACCAAACGTAACTGTTTCAGTTGATCAGTTGGCTAACATCACTAGCAATAGTGTTGTTAGAACATCTGCAACTGTTTCTACAGCTAAGACTACAAAAACTGTGACTGCGAGATCTTCTCGTAAGGTAAAGGTTTATGAGGTGGGTACACTGCCTAGTGCAATGTAATGTAAAAAACTAAAGCACTTTAACTGTATGGTTAAAGTGCTTTAGGCGTTTAAAATGACTAATTATTTTTTTGTCGTTTTTTTAGTTGTTTTCTTTTTTGCTGCTTTGGGTTTGTTATGAATAGCAGAAACAGCCATAGCATTTTCCAAATCTTTTTCATTGCACAAACCAATGGCAACCGGATTCTTTGGTTTCAGCTCAGACATGTCAGAGTGTTCGCCGGCACGAATTTTGGCAATTGTCGGTTTGGTAGTACCGATAAGTTTGCAAATTTGCGAGTCCATAATTTCTGGGCAGTGTTTAAGAATCCAGAGAATAGCGGCTGGTTTATCACTTCGTTGAGAAGGTGATAAAACTTTTTTAGCTTTGGCGTTGCGTTCTTTTACATTTTTTTCTAAAATGCAGGCCACTAAATCAGCCGTCGGGTCTGCTTCGCAGCGTTTAATTTCGTCTTCAGTCAGCTGGCCGTTGTTAATAGGGCTTAAACCTTGAATATTAGAGGCGATATCTCCGTCAGCAATAGCTTGAATTTCCAGTTCGTGAATTTCGCAAAATTTAGAAATCTGACGAAATGTCAAAGATGTATTTTCTACCAACCAAACAGCTGTGGCTTTTGGCATTAAAGGAGCTGTCATTATTTTATCCTTTCATAAATGAATTTTTATTGCTTTTACAATAGACACAGTCGCGGCAAGATACAAGCAATTTTTTTTGTTATAAACGCAAAAAGCCTGCAAAACAGCAGGCTTTCAACTTAAATTTTCAAATTAGTTGCTAGATTTCAAACCGAAAGCACCAAATTTGCTGTTAAAGCGGCCAACACGACCACCTGTATCCACAACGCGGCGGATACCAGTCCAAGCCGGATGAGATTTAGGGTCAATTTCAAGCAACATTTTTTCGCCGGCTTTGCCCCAAGTAGATTTGGTTTTAACTTCAGTTCCATCTGTCATCACATATGTAATTTCGTGATAATCAGGGTGAATTCCTTTTTTCATTTTTATCTCCAAATAAAATACTTTATATAGTTTTTACGCCTTTATACATTAAGCAAACAAAATACGCAAGTATTATTTTTACTGTTTTTTAAATTTTTTTGTTATTTTGCCAAAGTGTTAGCAGCTTTTTGGCGCAAAGCTTCGTTGGTGGCGATTAACGCGCCGCCAAATAAAACTTTGGTAAAGTCTTCGGAACGCACATCTGTTTCGCCCAAAGCCACAATATAGCCGCCAGCTTCTTTAACCAAAAGCATACCTGCGGCAATAGTCTGTGGCAAATTGTCGGCAGAAACGACAATATCCAGCTTCCCGGCAGCTAAATAGGCCAAATCCAAAGAATTTACGCCTTTTACCAACACGTTTTTGCTCAAGCTCAAAGATTTTCTAAACAATTCGGCGTTAGCGCCGCAGCCGATAAGGGCTTGTTCGGCAACTTTTGCTCCAGCCACGCGCAAGCGTTCGTGACTGCGAAAACCTTCTTTGAATGCGCCGCAGCCTTTTTCGGCAAAAAACAATTCGTCATAAACCGGACTATAAATCACGGCGTCTACAACCACGCTGTTTTCTACCATGGCAACTGAAACAGCAAAGCTGCCGTTACCATGAGCAAAGTTGGCGTAACCATCAATCGGGGTAACCAAAAAATAGTTTCCGCTGGCTGGAATGGTATCTTCTTTTTTGCTGATAAAAGCGTAAGTTGGCTTTAACTTAGCCAATTCTTCTTTAAGAGTTTTTTCTACTTTTTCATAAGAACGCTGAGCAAAGCGGCCATCATTGTGGCCGGATTGCAGATGTTCCAATTCATTAAAGTCGCGCGATAAGGCAATAGACGCTTTTTTTACAGCGTTTGCCATGGCGGTCAATGCAGTCGAAATATAAGCCATTATTTTGCTCTTTCAACATAGTTAGCTTCAGAAGTGCCAACCACAATTTTGTCGCCCACGCCGATAAATGGAGGAACAGTTGTGCGTACGCCGTTGTCCAAAATAGCTGGTTTGTAAGAAGAAGAAACGGTTTGACCTTTAATCACAGGTTCGGTTTCAACCACTTCGCAAACAACTTGCAAAGGCAAATCAACAGAAATAGGGCGGCCGTCAATGTAAGAAACTTTTACGCTCATACCATCTGTCAAAAACGGACGAGAATCGCCGAGCAAATCAGCAGGCATAGTGAATTGTTCAAAAGTTTCGGATTCCATAAAGGTCAAACCGGTAGAATCTTCAAACAAGAATTGGCAGTCTTTGTCTTCCACCATCAACTTTTCTACAGTATCTTCAGTTCTGAAACGTTCGTTAGTTTTGGTTCCGGCTTCAACTTCTTTCATTTCCACCTGCATAAAAGCACCGCCTTTACCTGGTTTAATGTGTACAGCTTTGGTAATAGTCCAAGGTTTACCTTTATATTCAATAACCCAACCAATTCTAATTGCTCCAGCAAGTTGTTTCATATTTTTATCTCCTATTTACAATGTTAAAAATGATTATTTATTTTTGATGTTTGCAACATAAACCAACATTTTTTATTTCGCAACAAAAATCGTATAGGCTGTGTCGCTTAAAATCACAAAATCAGCCGGTAAATTTGACACATCTATTTCATCTTCGGGCTGAACAGCGCATTGAATTAAGAAAAATTCGCCATACCATTTCAGCAGTTCGGCGTTGGCGGCGAATCCATCTTTCCAAAAACGAAAGATAATAAAGTCAGGTTCGCATTCACTAACCAACATGGCTTCATGCCGGCGATTGCGGCAAATAACCCCCAGTAAGGCTTTTTTGCATTTTGCTTTAATTTCTTTGATGTGTTTAGTCGGATTTTCGTCTTTTGAGGTGTCAATAATCAAACCATCGCCCAATTTTTGCAAATATAAATCGGCAGCTTTTTCGCCGGACAGCAACACTAGTTTTTTTGCCGCCTGTGCTTTGGCATAAAAATCGGCAATAAAGCTTTGCGGCAGCGAATCGGGCAAAATAAAACATTGCAATTTAGAATCGGCGATAAGGTTGGTATTTTCTTGAGTAATTTTGATGATTAAGTTTTGCATTTTGACATTCTTTATGTTAGCTATTAAATATAATGTCAAAAGTATATAACAAATTGAGATAAAGGAAAGTCTTTTTTACCATGGAAATGCAAAAAATGGAACAAAGCCAAAATTCTTTGGAACGTTTGAAAAAATCGGTTGATGAACTGATTGAAGTCGTACACAAACAACAAGCAGATTTTGCTTTGAAGCTGCAGGCTGAACAAGGAAAAACCGCATTGGAAAGCGCTAAAGCCGAAGTTTTGAGCGGCGAAAACGAAAAACTGAAAGCCGAATTGGAAACCGCTAAGAATAATACGGAAAATGAAGCCCGTATGCAACAAATGCAGAATGAAATTGAAAACAAGGCGGCTAAAATCGGCAATTTGCAAAATGAAGTGCAGAATCTGAATAACGCCATAGCGAATCGCAAAACCCAGTTGGAAGAACTGGAGGCTAAAAATAAAGAACTGCAAGAACAGCTGGAAGAAGCTAATGGTCGAGTTTTGACTTTAGAGCAGACAAGTTCTGCCGGCAGCAGCGAACTTGAAGAACTGAAAGAGCAACTGGCAGCCGAAACTTTGCAAAAAGAAGATTTGGCGCAAAAATGCCAAGACTTTGAAACAAAATTAGCGGAAATGCAAACAACAATCAGCCAAACCTCAGAAAATATTGATGATGTGGTGGCCAGACTGGAAAAGGTGTTAGAAGAAAATGGGGCAAGTTACAATAACAATTGATAAGCGCGAATATGCCATCACCTGTGAAGACGGTGAGGAGGCGCATATTATAAAACTTTCGCGAATCCTAGACACAAAAGCAAAGTTGTTGTCGCAAAGCATTGGTTTAGTAAATGAAAATATGATGCTGGCGATGGTTGGTTTGCTGCTGGCTGATGAAAATCAGGATTTACGCACTAAAAACGGCGGGGTTTCTGATGATGAAATTAAGCACTTGGATACGGCAACCGCACAGGCGATAGACAGCGAATCGCAAAGAATCCATAGTTTGATTCAAAATATTAAACAGCTGTGATTTTACTATTGAAAATCTGTTTTTTCTGCTTGAAAACGCGCAGGTTTTACGCTAGTATGTTTATATAAATAAAGACTGTCTGATGCGTCATCACCGCATGTCTTTCCGGCCAACATTATTATTTAGGGAGCTGTCTCTGTCTAAATCGTGGTTTAGTTATATGGCACCCACCTTGTACAAGCGGTTCGGTAGAGAATGTTCTCGGATACGGTCAGACGGTCGCAGTTTTAGCGTCGCCCTTAATTGGGCGGCGTTTTTATATTTTTTCAACAAATAGTATCCACAACGCGGTGAATTTTGTAATAAATTAACTTGACAAATTTTCGGGGGGGGTAACATATTTTTTGCAAGTAAAAAGTGTGTTGTGTTTTTAAGAATGTCAGATTCAGGTGGTAAAAATAGAATACTCTTTGCAGTCAATAATATATATTTCGCAAATGTGTATTTGACTTAGTTTTAATTCGCAAAGAAAGGAAACAAGCATGAAGAAAAGTTTGTTATTATCAACAGCGTTGGTGGCGGTTTTCGCAGCTACACAGGCTAATGCCGATATATATACTTGGAATGAAGACCAGGGAACCGTAAATATCTCGGATAAAATAAGCCGAGAGACCGGGTCTGATACCATTGTTTGGGTACCGGGGAAAATCTCTGTCGGCGCAAATTCCGTATTTTCAGGAAATAAAGCAGAAATCGGCGGCGCAGTAGCCATCAAAAAACTTGAAGGCGCATTAACTATTGGCGCCAACACGCAGTTTTTGAACAATGAAGCCACCTACGACGGCGGCGCTGTCGGCAACTACGGCGGTGCCGTTTTGACGGATAATGTTTTATTTAAGGGGAATAAGGCACAGACTCTTGGTACAGATTCAAATGCAATCGGCGGCGGAGCTATGTCTTTAGGTATCGACGTGCAAACCGAAATCAATAACAGTATTTTTGATAGTAATACTTCCGGTTATAATGGCGGTGCTTTGGGTACCCGCAAAACTTTACAAGATTCGGAAATTGCCAACGCAAACACCAGAAATAAGTTGAATATCACAAATTCAAAATTTACCGGCAATAAAGCTCTTGGTACATCGGTTGATAAAAAAGATTCTCTGATTTCATCCGGTAACGGCGGCGCTATTGCCAACAGCTTCGCTTCTACGGTGATTAAAGGCTCTGTTTTTGAGAAAAACGAAGCTAAAAACCTCGGTGGCGCCATTTATAATATGAAATTTGAAAATAAGAGCCATTCTGCATTTTTAGATAAAGGCGGGATTATTGCTATTGCAGATTCAACATTTACAAATAATACTGCCGGTTCAGAAGGCGGTGCCGTGTATAATATGAAAAACGCGGCTATCAACTTTAGTGGCAATAACGTATTTTCCGGCAATACAGCTGGCGGTAAGGCAAATGATATTCACAATGAAGGCGCAATCAATGTTGCCGGCGACTTTACTTTGGACGGCGGCATAAGCGGCGATGGTACAATCACTTTTGCCAAAGGTTCTAATTTGTCGGTTAAAGTTAATAAAACCGCAATCGCCAACAACGTTGTTAACAACGGCGCAACTTTGAATATGGTTTTTGACACAGGTTTTGAGGGTGAATATCAGCTTGTTACCGGCTCTTTGGATAAAGAATTTGACGGCTACAACAATAACGCTTTGTACAACATTGCGTCATCTAAAAACGGTACTTATCAGATTAGCAAAAAAACAGCTCAAGAAATTTCTGAAGCAGTGTCCGCGACACAAAACGAGGCTAATGTTATTGCAGCTTTAACAGCCCAAAGCGACACAGGCAATGCCAAGGCTAATATTATTGCAAATTCGGTTAACGACGCTTTGCAAAGCGGAAACAAGGCGGAAATTGCTGCCGCTAAAGAGGCCGCTTCGGCTTTGGCGCCAGATGTTGCTCCGGTTGTTTCGCAAACCGAAAATACGGTTGCAAATCAAATTTATAGTGCTATCGGCACACGTTTGAGCGGCGGAATCAATAGCGCAAATCAAGGTATTTCTTCTGGTGATATGCTGGACGATGCCGCGGTTTGGGTTCAAGGTTTGTATAACAAATCTAAACTGAACAACACCTCAAAAGCTTATGGCTATGACGCTGACACCTATGGAACTGCTTTCGGTTTGGAAAAATATGTGACTAAAGCAACTAAACTTGGTGCCGGTTATGCTTATAACTCTACCGATATTGATGGTCACAACCGTGATACCGATGTTCATACAAGCACTTTGTTTGCATACGGTGAATACAAACCAAACAATTGGTTCGTAAATGGTATCGCATCATACGGCTGGTCTGACTATTCCGAAACAAAACATTCTACTGTTGATGTAAAATCTAAGTACGATGTTAATACATTTGGTTTGCAAGCCATGACCGGTTATGATTTCAATTTGCCGCAGGCATTCACATTGACTCCGGAAGCAGGCGTTCGCTACGCGCATGTTGAGCAAGACGGCTATATCGACGATGCCGGACAAAGCGTAAAAAGTCGTAACAGCAATATTTGGACAGGCGTTGCCGGTGCTAAATTAAGCAAAGCTTTTGCCGCTGATAATGGTATGATTTTCAAGCCTGAATTGCGTTTGGCCGCAACATATGATTTGAAAAACGACAAAGGCAACACATTGGTAACCTTGGCCAACGGCACTTCATATTCTGTACAAAACACATCTTTAAAACGTTTTGGTGTTGAAGTCGGTGCCGGCGTAACTGCTGATTTGAGCGATAATGTCGAACTTTCTATGGGCTATGAGGGCCGCTTCCGCAGCCACTATCAAGACCATACAGGTTTGATTAACGCTAAATACAAATTCTAGTTTTTAACCTCTAAATACTAAAACCCACCGTTCTTTTCAGGGCGGTGGGTTTAATGTTAAAAACGGCAAATTTATCTTGCGCCGATTAAGGAAACAGAAGAAATTGTGTCGCCCATACCAACCAAAGTTAAAGGCTTTTCTATAATAATGGTTGGAACGGCTATAACGTCATAATTTTCATATTGGCAGATTCCGCTTTCAATCAGTTCGGGCTTTTGCAAATACTCGGACAATTCCTGCAGATTATTAAGACTAATTTCTGAAACTTCTTTACCGTGCGCCCATAACAGTTGCGCGTGGTCTTCTATTTTTCCGGTGCCGGCTTTGGTGGCGGCAACAGTAGAAGCAAGCATCATACCGCGCAGGTTTTGTTCCGCCGAAAGGCGAAAACCTTTATCTTGCAAAGTCAAATACAAGCCGAACATATGCAATTGAATCCGCGGTGCTTGCGTTTTTTCCTTTATAAGACGCACGATTTCAAACAGTCGCGGAGAGGTTAAGTCCTCGTGAGCCAATTCTTGATATTTTTGCGGATTGACAACTTCTAAGGCGTCCAAAGCTTCCCGTTCATTTAAGCCAAGCGAATCGGCAAGCGGAGCAATTTTTTCAATTATGGCGGCGCGCACTTTCTTGTCTTGGGTGGATGCCAGTTCCAAGTGGATAATTCCTTGCGGATTGTGTTTTTTCCAATCTTTGATTAAGGCTGTGGAGTTATTGACCAATTCTACGCCGTTACGCTTAGACGTCAAATTATGATAGCCGGAAAGCACTAGATAATCATAGCCATTTTGCGATAAGTGTTTCACAAAATCCGGATTGATGACTAAATCAATGTTGGCAGGGTCATAGGTGGCAATAAAACGATTAGATTTGGGACAGGTAAATTCTTTGCCCCAAGCCGTAAACGAATCGCCGATGTCAAATTCAATAATCCAATGGATAAGCGGGGTTTCGGCGGCGCGGTCAATATCTGCGGCGCGGCAAACTTTGCCATTTTCATCCATGCCAAAAAGGTTATTTAAAGGCAAAAATTGTTGGGCTTGCAGTTTGGGGTGAGAATTGGTGTGAACAAAAACATTTTGCACGCCCAAAACGGCTAAGGCGTTGGCAACAATTCCTCCTTGACCACCCATTTGTAAACGGTCGTAACCCAAATTTTGGCTCATCCATTCATAAACCGATTTATCATCGGTAATCCATTCTTCGGCAATGCCGCGGCTAAAACATTTGGCTATTCCGTGCACCACGTCTTGAGGCGTTTCTAATAAAGTGCGCGGACTGTCAAATTCTTCGGCGGTCAGATTGGTTGCTTTTAGTAATTCAGACAAGCGTTTGCCGCTGATTTTTAGAACCGCGTCAATATTGGTGTTAAAAGCGGTTGCCACTGAACGAATCTCCTTCACTTTTTCAAGCTGAGAGGAAACGCAGCTGTATTTTTGCCGCCAACAATTTTGCAATTGGGATATACTCATTTTGTACGCTCCATTTCTTTTAGATGAAGATTGGCCAAGGAGTTCATAAGCAGGCCGTTGATAGCCTGTTCAAATTCAAGATAATCTTGAGTTTGTAAAATCCAAGAGTTTAGTTCGGCAGAATTTACATCACTGTATTTGCGGTCGGTTTTAATTTTGTTTAGAGCCTCAGCAAAGTTGCCGTCATTGACCAGCTGATGAATTTCATCAGGCGTTTTCGGAAAAACTACAACAGGTTTGTTTTCTCTTTTTTTGAAAACAACCAGCTCTTTTATACGGCGTAATAAGGCTTCGTCCCAAGTTTCTTGAATTTCTGGCTCGATTGATTTATTGATTTGCGGCCGGCTCAAATCGGCGTATACTTTATTAAATTCATTGATAAGCATTGCCCGTCCCTTGATACCGGAAACAGCATATTTTTTGATGCTGGAAATATAATTGAGAGCAGTTTCATTGCCGGCAGCTAAAATTTGCAGCACTTCGGTTTCATAGTCAAACGGCAGTCCGTCTTCGGCTAAGCCGCGTACGGTTAAGGCGCCGGCGGCAAGCAAAACTTCAGGTGCGGTGACATTTTTTTGGGCAGGCTCGATTGAAATAGGTTTAGTTTGGTTATTTGAAACTTCCGGTTGCGGCAATAGTGGCAAAATTTTGCTAGCCAATTGCTGCAGCTGTTCTTCAGACAAGTCGGTTGACGTTGGTTGAGAAACGCTGTTTAGCGGTTGATTTTGCCGTAAATCGGCGATTATGCTTTCTTGTTGTTTAATTTGTACTTTCAGATTGTTTATTTTGGTGTTGTAATCAGCGGCAAGCTGCGCAGCCAAATCTTCATTCAGAGTTTTAGTCAGTTCAATATTATAGGCGACAACTCCGGCACTGCAGAGTAAAATTATCAAACAAACCAGACTTGCGTAGCTGCTTTTTTTTGCCGGTTTAGTTTTATTTTCGGTTGTTGACGCAGCAGCTGGATTAACTTCTTCTTTTTTTTCGATTTTAGCCATTTTCTGTATCCTTTTTCTTGACAAATTAACAGATTATATTTCATATAGTTATAACGAAAAAAAGTTTACATATCATAAACAAAAAAAATTAGTGGAATAAATAAATGATTGTCTTGGGAATTGAAAGCAGCTGCGATGATACTGGCGCCGCTGTGGTGACAGATGAAAAAGAAATTTTAGGCGAGGCTTTGCAGTCGCAGGAAGAACACAAACGCTACGGTGGAGTTGTTCCGGAAATTGCCGCCCGCGCACATTTGGAACATGTTGATGAGATTGTCAGCGTTTGCTTGGAACGTGCGCATATTTCTTTAAATGAAGTTGATGCGATTGCCGCGTCTTCTGGCCCTGGGTTAATCGGCGGAGTGGTTGTCGGCGTGATGACAGCAAAGGCTTTGGCTTTGGCTTTGAACAAACCTTTTGTGGCGGTTAATCATTTGGAAGGTCATGCTTTGTGCGCCCGCTTAGTACACCCGATAGAATTTCCATATTTGCTGCTGCTGGTTTCTGGCGGGCATTGTCAGATTTTAGTGGTTAAAAATGTTGGCGAATATGAGCGTTTAGGCACGACCATAGATGACGCCGCCGGCGAAGCCTTTGATAAAGTAGCAAAAATGCTGGGCTTAGGATATCCAGGCGGGCCGATGATTGAAAAAATGGCGTCGATCGGCGATGATTCTCGTTTTACGTTGCCGCGTCCTTTGCTTAATTCCGGTGATTGCAATTTATCATTCTCGGGTTTAAAGACTGCTGTGCGTAAAATTATCGAATCTTATTCTCCGGACGGAGAAATTGAACACGCTATTTTGCCTAAAGAAGATGTTGCCGATATATGTGCCTGTTTTCAGATGACGGCAACCGATTGTCTGGTACGCAAGCTCGAAAAAGCTATTGCTTATTTTAAGCAAAAATATCCGACCGGACAGCATTTGGTGGTTTCCGGCGGTGTGGCTTCCAACACTTATTTGCGCGGCAAACTTAATCAATTGGCCGAAAAAAACGGGCTGGAATTTGCGGCTCCGCCAATTCGTTTTTGTACGGATAACGGCGTAATGGTGGCTTGGGCTGGGTTGGAACGTTTCCGCAAAGGCTATGTCAGCCCACTTGATTTTAAACCGCGTCCACGCTGGCCGCTAGATGAAAATGCACCTAAAGCTGCCGGTGCCGGCGGAGTTAAAGCCTAGTGCGTAAAGCGGCTGAAATTTTAGAAATTATGCGGATTTTTGAACGGGAAAATCCAAATCCGCAGTGTGAATTGCATTTCCATAATCCGTATACTTTGCTGGTGGCGGTAATGCTTTCGGCGCAGAGCACGGACAAAGGGGTGAACAAGGCGACCGAAAATCTGTTTAAAATTGCCGATACGCCGCAAAAAATGCTCGATTTGGGGATTGATAATCTCAAAAAATATATCAAAACCATCGGGCTCTATAATAACAAAGCTAAAAACATTATAGAAATGAGCCGGCAATTGGTTATGGATTTTGGCGGTGAAGTGCCGGCAGATAGAGATGTTTTGACTACGTTGGCCGGAGTAGGACGCAAAACCGCTAATGTGGTTATGAATGTATGGTTCAAACAGCCGACTTTAGCTGTGGACACTCACGTTATGCGCATTTCTCACCGTTTAGATTTCAGTCAGGGCAAAACTCCGCTTGAAGTGGAAAAAGATTTGTTAAAAATCCTGCCAAGAGATTTAATTATCAATACTAATCATTGGCTGGTGTTGTTTGGACGCTATACCTGCAAAGCACAGCGTCCGCTATGCGAAAATTGCCCGATTAATTCTTATTGCCATTGCAAAGATAAGCGTATTTAGCTACATTTTGCTCAAAGTTTGCGCAATGTCTTTAGTCATTTGGTGTACCGCCAAGTTTTCGGCTTTTACCAGCGCGGCAATGGTGTTGCCATTGACTTTTGTTTCATAGGTAGATTGACGGCGTTTTAAAACATTACCGTTGCTGTCTTGAATGTTCCACCAAACGGATAATTTAACTTTATCGCCTCGGTAAGCTTCTATTTTGTTGACTTCTATTTTGACATTGTAGGGCAAAGTTTCGGTGTCATAACGCGCACTTTTTACAAATGACTTTGGTAGATAAGCGATTAAATCATTGGTTACGGTATTTTGCAAAACAGCAGGCAGCGCCTCGCCCCAGCGGCTGAATTCCAGCATATTTACTTTTTGCGATTGCGTATCGTAGGTTACCATTTGCGGGCGATCGAGCAGTTCTGGAACATTGATGGTTTGCACAGCGACGCTAAGTTGTTTTTGGGATACCATTTCCAAGTTTTGGCTGTTCATCATATAAAATGACGAATCCGGAGAACGCCAGCAGCAGGCTGCGGTCAAACTCAATACACAGTAGATTAAAACTTTTTTCATTTTGGTCTCCTTTTACCTTGTAACATTGCTTCTGGATGACGTTCCAAATAGTCGGCGAGATTTTGCACAGAGCGGCCGGCTCTGGACATTTGTTCTACCATGGCATTAAAGTTATTGATGGTTTTTTCGGCCCGCGTCGCCTGACTATCCAGCAATTTATCGGTTTTTGCTGTAATATTGTACATATTATCCATAATCGGCGGCAGTTTATCATCAAGTTCTTTTAATAAATTACCCAGTTGCATCATATTTTCGCGGAAGGGAATTTCTTGCAGGTCTTTAGATATCATGCCGATAGAAGAAATAACCGTTGGAATTTCCATATGTTCACCGGTGCCGCGTAAAATAGCCGGAACGCTAGGGTCCATATCCAACTCGATCATCAGTTGGCCGGTCAAATAGTTAGCACTGATTAAGCGGGCGCGCAGACCTTTTTCAATAAGGCTATGCAAAATTTCTTTCGGCGAGGCTTCTTTGCCGTCTTTCATCTGAAAAGAACGGTTTTGCTTAAACGTGATAAAGACCGGCATTTTGAAAGTACCGTTTTGCAAATTGGTTATCAGACTGATTTTGGCGACTTGACCAACCTCAACGCCTTTAAACACTACTGAAGAACCGACATTTAAGCCTTGGATAGATTCTTCAAAATACAAAACTACGTATTGCGAATCGTCAGAGGTGAATTTTTTGCCGACATAGTGAAAGATAATGGCGGAAAATACTAAAAAACCGGTAAGAACAAAAAGTCCGACTATTTTATATGTTTTATTTTTTTGCATTTGCGTTACCTCTTGTTAAAAATTCTAAAACTTCGGAGTTTGGTGGATTTTTTAAAATGTCGTGCGGGTTGCCTTTGGCTAAAATGCTTTTACTCATCGGGTCTAAAAAAATAGAATTTGTGCCAATAGCAAAAATCGATGCCAGTTCATGTGTGACAACCACGATTGTGGTACCCAAACTGCGGTTTATTTCAATAATTAAATCATCTAAATTGCGGGAGCTGATAGGGTCTAATCCGGCAGATGGCTCGTCAAAATACACAATCTCCGGATCAAGCGCCAAAGCTCGTGCTAAACCAGCGCGCTTTTTCATACCGCCGCTGATTTCTGAAGGGTAAAAATCATCAAATCCGGTAATAACAAGAAGGTATGGGAGTATATTACACAGTTTGCTGAATTCAACAGATTTACTAACAGTCCTGTAGCTAATTATAAAGGTGAGCTTTACTCAATGCCTTTTAATATGTACACATTCAATAAGATGTGGGGCGTTGTAACTCCAGAAGAGGCAGCGGCTAAGATTGAGGAGC
>ERZ1031540.200-NODE-200-length-13736-cov-6.493824_pt1 | contig 13736 bp, 13 predicted proteins | sample MGYA00519031_ERZ1031540 | MGnify/ENA primary metagenome ERZ1031540 (study PRJEB33719, sample SAMN04261166) | wastewater metagenome | biome: rural village; feature: human; material: feces | host: Homo sapiens | place: El Salvador | collected 2013-01-07 ... | reverse complement strand
TTGCGGCGCATGTCGGCAAGGCGCGGCTTCCATCGCTCCACGAAGGAATTGAGCCGCCGTTACACCAGAACCGCCAAAGAAATCTGCAACGAGCATATTTTCATCAGAAGATGCTTTGATGATTCGTTCGAGCAATGCTTCTGGTTTTTGGGTTGCATAATTAACAGATTCATCAGCTTGAGAGTTTATAACATAAATATCTGTCCAAAGGTTCTGGATTGGTTGACCCTCATAGTCATCCAAGAAAGTCTTTCGCCGAATTCTTTGAGATTTATCCTCTGGGAAATATAGTTTTCCCGCTTTATCCCATTCTTCCATTGTTGAACGCGAAAATGCCCATCCTTTTACAGGTGGTTCATATCCTTTGTAATTATAGATTAGTGATGGAGTTGCTGTTGCAGAAGGATTTGTAACAGGGTCTCGACTATACAATTTCCCATCTCCATCATCATAAACAAACCTTTCTTTTATATACTCTTGTGCTTCTGGACTAGTTTTCGTTTTCTGAACATTAAAAATATAGTCTTCATTTTTTGAATAAAAAAATATTGTATCGGTTTGCTGTCCAAAAGATTTATAATTATTCAGGGCTCCACTTCTTCTACGCCAGATAATCTCATTCCTAAAATTATCTTCCCCAAAAATCTCATCCATTAAAATCTTTACATAGTGCCCGATATGATAATCCAGATGCACATAAATGCTGGCGGTCTCGCTCATCACGCTTTTTATTGCGCACAGGTTTTCATACATCCAGTTCAGATATTTTTCTTTATTCCAAACATCACCGTACATTTTTTCTTCAAAACTTTTCAAATCTTCAATTTCAAGTTCTTCTTCTGCCTGCTTCAAAGCCTTTGCCAGTTTGGGATTCTGACGGATGTAAACGGTCTTGGAATAATCAGCTCCGCTTGCAAAGGGCGGGTCAATGTAAACTAAATCAACAAGAATGCCTTTTTCTTTTAGATAGGCACACGCAGAAACACATTCCCCGCGAATCACAAGGTTCTGCTTTGCTTTTTCAGCATCGCCAACAGTTTCAAGAGTCTGCATTTCATACAACGGCATTCCGCGCAAAAGCTTGCCTTTTATGTCGTAGTTTCCTTTATAACGGAGTGTACGAGTAAAATTATCTAAAAGAGCCTGCCCTTCTATCGGCTCCGGGGTGTATGGGATGTATTTAATTGGCATTTTTGGTCTCCTGTTTTATTTTTTTAATAATGATACCAGATAAACTATATTTGTTGCGGCTAAATGAATTGCATATTCAACAAGCGTATTATCTACCGTTTTAACTTCATCTCCCTGCCCATGTCCAGCTTCTTTATTTCTAACTGTTGGCAGACCACCACTTAAAACTTGTTCGAGATTATTCATAAAACTATCTTGGTATGCCGGTAAAAATCCATTTTCGATAAGATGCTTTACCAATGCTCTTGAAGTATCCTCTTCCTTATAAAAAATCTTTTTTTCTTTACAAATGCATTTCATTGTACTTTCAAAAGCCCTTTGTGCATTCATTAAAGCATCTTTATTATTTCCTGCTTTATAGGAGTCAAATGCTTTTAAGAACTCATCCTCTGCACCTTTGAATTTTTTATTATGCAGTAATAATAAAGCAGGTTTTACAATCTCCTGGTGAATAAGTTCATTTGATTTTTTTATTATTTGTCCATCCACAAATTCATATCCAAGGCCATGTTGTCGCAAACGGTAATTTAATTCTTTTATTGCATTGTCAGCCTGTTCATTTTCTCCTTCATGAGCAGAACTGTATCCATGAAAACTTTGATTTCTTAAGACTTTATCGATGCATTGAAAAGTTAGGTCGATAAAGTCAATAAAATCTTTCCCTTCAGATTGGCTAATAAAGATTTCTATTTCATATTCTACAGAGTTATTTCTACCATAATCAATTAGTTTTTTTAAGCCTTTTTGGCGTATATATATGTCATAAATGTTTGTATAAATAATTCTTGGAGAATTATTATAGTTATCTTTATACAAACTGATAAAATCAGAAATTATAAAAAATACTTGGTTTCGAAATTCTTGAGGAAAATTTTCATATTCATATACATCAATATCTTTTTTTTCTGCATTTCGTTGAGAGAATAGTTCAAAAATCATTTTTCAAGCTCCTCTAAAAATAAATCGTAATCACTCTTAAACAATCTATCCTGTACAATTCTGTATTTTTCAAATTCGCTTTCTGCATGTAGTTTTGCCTGTTCTGCGCTTATTTTTCCTGGTCCTGTTAAAATTTCATTTCCGTTGAATTCCAAGAAACCGTCCAGACGCTTTGCCCAATCTTCCATACTCATAGGAATGTGACGTTCTGCTTGCAACTCTGCATAATCCAGGTACAAAGATACAAGCCTCTCCATAAAACTCATTTCTTTTTCTGATAAATAGTTTTTTGCAATAGTTACGTCTGCTTTTATGATTTTTCCAGAAGGTGCATTTTCCCAAGTTGTAAGCCCCATGTGTTCTTTTTTTGCATCAGCGCGCTCCACAATAAGTTCTGCTGCCGTATGCCTATGTACAGCATAATGCATTTTATTCTGCACCATCTTAAAGAATTCTTTTGTTGTAGTAGCATCCTTGTCATAATCAAAGGCTGTTGCATATAAGTCAGTAACCTTTTGATAAAACTTTCTTTCTGAAAGCCTTATTTCCCTGATTTGTTGGAGCTGGCGCTCAAAATATTCATCTGTAAACATGTGTCCTTTTTTCAGCCGCTCTTTGTCCATTGTCCAGCCTTGAATTGTATAATCCTTGACAATTTGACCAGCCCACTTTCTAAACCTAACGGCACGTTCATTGTTTACCTTAAAACCAACAGCAATAATCATTTGCAGATTATAGTGTGCAACCTCACGAGAAACAGTTCGGTTTCCCTCATTTTGAACTATTAAAAAATTTTTAATAGTTGCCTCTTTTGTTAATTCTCCATCGTCATAGATTTTTTTAAGATGATAATTTATATTTGCAACATCAACATCATATAAAGCTGCCATCATTTTTTGGGTCAGCCAGATATTCTCGTCTTCATATCTCATTTCATAACTTTCAGGAGAATCACCTGTTGCTGCAATGTAAGTAAGATATTCAGCGGCGGAACTTCTGATTGTGATTTCTTTAGTTTTCTTCTTTGCCATTTACATTTCCTCCCCAAAAAATGCATTAACATGGATGATTGTCTTTTTTATTCTTTCTTCGTCCGACTCATTATCTTGCAGATAAAGATATGAGAATTTTTCAGCACCTGTTTTTTCATTGTTCATCTTTATAAAATACTGCTCAACAAATTCCCTGCGGGCAATGAAATTCGGGTCATTTGCATATAAGCTGCCTTTTGTTTCAACAATTAAAACTTTTCCGACTTCGTTTTCTGATTTCCTTTGCAAGATGATAAAGTCAGGTGTATATTCACCGACATTTGACCAATCTTTTTCAGTTTTTTTATAACAGTGAATCCTAAAATCAGTCAGATTTCGGTCACCGTTATAATAGACTTCAAGATTAAATTTTGACACGCACTCTTCTGTTAAAACTTCTCCAAGGAATTTCTGTTCAAAAGAACTGTCTGTTTTATATGGAAGGTAATGAAAAGTCCGGTCTTTATTTGGATAAGGGCAAGCCTTATTTTCAATATCATCAGCCTCTTTATTCAAACCTGCTGCACGGAGAGCTGTAACGGCAGCTTTTGTCTTTTCATCAATTTCAGTTTTTCCAGATTTATCTGCGTCAATTATCTTTTGAACTTCGATTTCTTCAGGAAAATAATCCTTAATTTTAGATGACGCAACTTCGACTTGTGGCGAAAACTGTTCTATGCACAGCAATCTTACTGATTCTTTTATAAATTCTTCCCTGACAGAAAAATCTCGTTTTTCATAAAAGGCAGTTCTGATGAGTGAATTTAATTTTTGTATGTCATAATGAGAACTGAAATATGTCTCGCCATCAGCTTTATATGAGACTTCATTAAAGACCTTGTGCAATGCCTTGTCATGTTCATGGAGTTTTGCAATTGTTACAAAACCAAAACTCTCTCTCGCTATTTCATAAAGCCAAGTATTGTATCGTGCCGGAAGTTTTCCATGCTCAGAAGAATCAATATCGATATTTGTGAAATCTGCTTTCCTGACATCAAACTGTTTATTTATAACTGCTTTCTGCTCAGAATTTTTTACAGCATTTGAAATAACATTTTCAGTATCAGGCTCTTCCACAAGCAGAGTGTCATATTTGATTGAATATTGATACAGCGGTATTGGAGGAAGCTTTAAATGCTCAGTACGATTATATCTGTTAAGCGTTTCGGTAGCACCTCTTGAGCCCTTCTGGAATTCATCTAGATTGATATGCTGCTGTTGCTCAAGTTGCTTTTTAAGTTTTTCAGCATTTGTCTCATTTAAATATATTAAGGCAGTTTCTTTTTTACCACGCTCTACCTGACGTAAACATCTACATGAAGTTTGCAAAACCATATTTGTAGGACAATCCCCCTCTTGCGAAAGAATTACCCCTGCAAGGCTCCGGCAGTTCCATCCTTCTTTTCCAATCTGACAAAGGAGTATTATTCGTATTTTTGATTCACTTCTATCAAGGATCCTGAACTGATAATCACTATCTTGTGGCTTAGGATGATTTTTATTTCCGTCATGATAGCGTAAAATATGCTCATTAGGATTCAGTCCGTACTCCATGATGAGATTTGAAATGAATGGATAAACTTCTTCTTCAAGAAAATCTATTCCTTTTCCGCAATAAACCGCAAGTTTAGCCTGTAGTGTGCGTGGCGGGCGGGCGTAAACGGTGTCTTTATATTTTTGTAAGAATTCACGCACACCGCTTTCAACAATCTGCATACTGTCTTTATTGTCAGAAACCTTTACGGTTGGATATTTCAAGAAGTTTCCTATTGCGTCTACAAGCGGATAATAATAAACGGTATTAGAAATATCAGACGAGGCAACAGAAAGAGAATCTGTAACAGGTATTTTTTCTGCTTTATCCAAGTATGGTGTACCAGAAAAGCCGATTACATTCGTCACATTTTTCTTTTCACCATTTGCCCAACGGTTCACCACAGAGCGGAGTTTTATGTCACCATCTGTTGCATGATGAACCTCGTCGATAAAAACAGAAAGCTGTGAGAGTTTCCCAATCCAGTAACGAAGTTCATTTGCTTCACGGTCTTTTGTTTCGGAACTTTCTTCAAATAATTCTCCCTGTTCTGCACGAACAAGTCCGTCAAGAATAACCTTCTCAGCATTTGTTACGGCCACAAGTCCCGTCAATTCCTCAAAAGGCTGATGAAGGGCAAGCTTCTGAACATTCGGATTTTTAGCTCGGTTTGATTTTTTTGCAGATTTGTTTTCATCCAAAACTTCAAAAATCATTTGTCTTTTTATTTCGCTCGCTGTTGGTTCGGGCAAAACCCAGGCCGGATTAAATTCCTGAATTGTTCTAAGGCTTGGAATAACCGAAGTTTTTAAGCCTGACGGAGCCAAAATAATGAAGTTTCTGGCAAATCGGCCGTCATCAGGATTCTGCATTGCAAAATACAAATCAAGATAAATAAAAGCTGCCATCAAAAATGTTTTTCCGGCACCCATTGGAAGACTGAAAAGATAATCAGAATATGTGACACCGTAAAAAATCTTTTTGAAAATACCTTCATAATCAATGCTTTGAGGATTATTTTTTATTTCATCCGCAAGTTTTACAGAAACCTGTTCACCTCTATCATTTTTTTGTGTGGCATACTCATACAAGGAAAGAGCCGCTTTATTATGAAAAAGAGTCTCGCGGGCTAGTGTAGAAAGCTCCATGCTATTCAAATCTTCCTCTGAAAGAGAATTAAAAGCACCATTACAAAAGAGTTCATAAAGTGGCTTATTGTCACAGGCTATTTTTAAAAAAAGATATGTCTTTATTGCTTCTATCTGTGCATCACGAAGTTCCCCAGTAGAAATCATATAAGAAATCAAATTTTTTATTTTGCACTCATCAGAAGAGAACCATTTTGCGTATGATTTTTGAATCATTGTGTGAAGCATTTTTATGAATTTCCTTTTTCTATTTCAAACTTTCGTAATAATCTTTGATTTTAGCTGCCATAAGCTTACGTCTCATATCAAGGAATCTATTAAAATCTTTTACATCCATTTTAATAAAATCCTCAGGTACACAATTTGCCTTAAGATTCTGCATAAGCTCATCTTTATCTACAATTCCACCATATACAGGCTTTTTATCTTCACACTGTTGGAGGACTGTAGCCATATATTCATTTGGTGCTGTATCTTTTACTTTTATGTTTATTTCAGATTGTAGATAAACATAATTTGCAATCTGATTATACATTCCTTTATCTTTAATTCCATTATTAATTAAATACTGTTTAGGAAATAAGTGATGAATATCTCCACGCTGTTCAATCATTGACTTAACATCAATTTGTTCTGAAAGGAATCCCTTATCTCCAGATTTGACCTGAGCCATAAGATAAACATTATAAAATGGACTACTTGCAACAGCAGTGTTAAGTCTTGTAATAAGTACATTGCTCCAGAATGCTTCAGAAAGAACACCTGCTTCAGTCTGTTCAATGTATGTAATTGGATCTGCTGCATCTACAAATCGAGTAATATCATAATTAAACATAGACTCAGGAGAACCAGAATATCTACCAGTAAGAATTGCAAGTACAATCCAACGTCTTACAGCCCTTTCTATAATGATAGCATCGATTTTCTTTTCTCTAAGAGCAAGGTAGAGAATGTAACCGAAATTCATAACGTTATCAGAACGAACAAGTGATGAATCTATAATTCCTGTAGATTTTACAATCATTAAATATCTTTGGAAGTTAGTCTTATTTACAAATTGCAAAACACTTTCTTTTAAGTCTTTAAATGACTGTTCAGCAATTTCTTCTTTAAATTCACGAGTCTTAAAATCACGTCCACTTAACAAACTTACAAGGTCAGCCAGTTTACCACGATGGAATTTTGAAGTAAATGCAACTCTCAAAAGGTCTGTATAATCTGGTTCATAAATATCTTCGTTTTCATCTTTTATCCAAGCAATTGCCTTAAACTCATCCGTATTTGCAAACTCAGAATCATTATTTTTTATAGTATCGAAATCACCAGGATTCTGAAGAAGATGACAAAAATAATCTATAGTTTTGCGGATTAAATCACCTTTATATCTTTCATTTGAAGATATCTTTGACATAGCAAAATCTGCTTGTGAAAGGACTTTGCCTTTAGAGTTGATTCGAATAAAAATATCTGTGACACTATCAATATCAAGACCAGAAGAAAGATCTATTACACCAAGGCTATTGTTCTGAATCTGACTTAAAGTATTGATTACTTTGTTAATAGAACTTTTTTCAGCATTATCCGTGATTTTGTTTTTATCACAATATTCATTTACAAAAGAGAAAGCATCAAAACCAGGCTGTAAAACAGTTGATATATCTGCAATCCATTGAATATCTTTCTCAATAGCAGGGTTACAAGTTTCAAATTTTTCTTCTTTTGGATTAAATGCAATCTTAATTCTCTTCTTTTTATAATCAGCACCAACAACTTCAAGTCCAACAATTGCAGCGGTTAATGCAGTAATTCTCTGTTGTCCATCAATAATGATTTTCTTTCCAGAAGAAATAGTTCCATCTTTAAGTTTTACATCAGGATTCTGCCAAACAATAATATATCCAACTGGATATCCTTTATATAATGAATCAATTAAATCACGAACCTTTGTAGGATCCCAAACAAAAGGCCTCTGTATTTCAGGAATTGCAATAGTTCCATCTCTAATACTAGACAGAAGTGAACTAACCATAATATTGTTTACGTTATACTGTGCCATTATATATTCCTTTTAACCTTCCACATTATTTATTACACATATATCGCCTACATCACAATTTAGGGCCTTGCAAATACGTTGAATACTATCCATGGAAATAAACTCTCCCTTAGTCAGTTTGGCGAGAATATTCGTTGAGATTCCTGCCATCTCAATAAGGTCTGTTTTGTTCTTATGCCCCATTTCTTTATAACGAGACCAAAGCTTTGTATAATCAACTTGCATAATATAGATAATTATATCACAACTTTGTGTTTTAAGTGTGTAAAATATCACGATTTCACAAAATATTTTTATTACCGTTATTTGTAGAAGTTTATCACACAACGGTGTCATAGAATGACCTATGATTTTTCTGGTTGGGCTGCTTTGGGGTTAGCAGCAATTGCACTAGGTGTAGGAATTGCACTGGCTGCAACTTCTGGAAATAAAGATGGATCTAATCCGCAAGGAGGTAATTGACATTGAAACAACAGATCTTTGTGAAATCTTCGTTGAAGAAAAACAAGACTGAATACTTAATATGGAGGTGGAAAAATGAACAACTTCGAGAATTCTTTTTCATTAGCAATATCTGATAGAACAGATGAAAAAGAAACATCAATTGAATTCTCAGGAACTTTTGCAGTTCTTGGAATTGCATTGATTGCATTTGGACTTGGCTATGCATATGCAAGTTCGAAAAAAAAGGCTCTTTAATCAGTACCAGTGATTAAAGAGCCCTTCAAGCAAACAGCGAAAAACTGTTGCCGTATAACCAATATAACTGTAACGGTTTTTCCTGTTTTTTTCAAGTTACCGAATAGTCCGGCGTTGCCAAAGGCTTTCGGAACTTAAGTTAAATCTACAAGGAGTCGCCTATGGTGGTCTTATACCTTGAGCAGGCTGCGACCGCCTTAAAGAACCGCAAGGAAAAACTATATGAAATATCGCGTTGTAAAAAGGTAAAATCCCCTTAATACTGATGAAAAAAAATTTTATGCTGCTCCACAGTACATGGAAGAGCTTACAGTAATGGACTTGGCAAAGGATATTTCCAATGCTTGTACATTAAACGTAACTGACGTTGAAGCTGTTCTTACATCTTTGGTAAGAAAATTGCCTCAGTATCTTAATAATGGTTTCAAAATTCAGTTAGGTAACTTTGGTCGCGTAAAACTTTCATTTTCATCCAAAGGTTTCGAAACATGAAATAAAGAATAAACATAGTAGAATCAAAGAAAAGATTTTTATAGTTTTTCTCATTTGCTTGTCCTCCGGATTATTTTAATCCAGGCTCATCAATTATTTCAATCAAAAAACTCAATGACCTGAATCCATCATTACAAAACAAAATGAAGTTTTATAGCCGCCTTGCTCTATATGTCCTAACGGAGTGAAGAATTATAAAGTTTTTTAAAGCATATAATAACTAAAATATTAAAAATATAAGATTTTTATTGATTGAAAAAAAAGAAAAGCGTTTAAAATAAAAACACGGCAGCTTCCTACTTTCCCGCGTTAGCAGTATCATCGGCGTAGAAGAGCTTGACTTCCGTGTTCGGTATGGGAACGGGTATTACCTCTTCACTTTGGCTACCGTGGTTAAGAATGTATACTTTCCCAAAAAAAAAATGTCAATATGAATTTGCAAAAATATCAATTTTTTTTAGAAAATATTGAATTTTTCAGTATGAAAACAGCTAGATTGCATGTAACGCTCCGACAATGACACAAAAAATTCATTAAAGCGGTCTAAAATCCGAGGCTGGATGCTTACATACAGGGCAAATAAAATCGTCAGGCAAAGTTTCACCTTCATAAATATATCCGCAGACAGTACAAATAAAGCCCTTTCTCTTTTCCGTGGAAGCTGGCTTTGGCTTTATATTATTCTGATAAAATGAATATGTTGCTGAAGGAACTTGCGACAAAACTTCGCCGTCTGTAACATCAGCAATAAAAAGAGTGTGCGTTCCCAAATCAAGTGTGGAAACAACTTTCGCGCTCAAAAATGCGTTTGTTTCATCCGCAATATAAACAAGGCCATTTGCAGATCTTTTAAAAGAAATTGATTCAAGTTTATCTGTATTTCTACCGCTTTGGAAGCCCCAATGCCTGTAAGTTTCAAATTTAGAATTTTCTGCCAGAACGGAAACATTGAATTCTTTTGTTTTCAGAATCATATCGTGCGTATAATTCGCTTTGTTTACCGTCAAAGAAATTCTGTTAGGTTGGGAAGTAACCTGCCCTACAGTATTCACAATGCAGCCGTTGTCTTTTTCGCCGTCTTTTGCAGTCAAAATAAAAAGACCGTAAGACAAATTGAACATAGCCTTGTTATCCATAAAAAACCTCAGTTAAGAAACTGAATTACTTTAAATATAACAAAAGCTATAAAATATGCAAAGCTATTTTAATTTTCTTTCGATTTCATGAATTTTTTCAAGAATAACTGGCTTATTTTTTTTGCTATAGGATTCCGCAAGTTTTCCAAGCGAAAAAAACTCATCTTTTAAGGCAAGAAGTTTTTCCATGGGTAAATTTTCTGAAATATATTCAACAAGCACGCTGCCAGTTCTTTCATTGCGCTCAACTTTTTTTACGGCAGAATGGCTTCCGACAGCAGAATACAATGCGGAAAATATATCATCATCTTTAAAAACATCATTGCGTAAACGGATTCTTCCTGGGAAAAAACTTGAAACAATCATTTTTTAGTCCAAGGAACTCATTGCATTCACGCTGATTGCAACTGTGGAGCTGTTATGAAGCAAGGCAGCCATTTGCGGTGTTATGGAACCAGCAAGTCCGCCGGCAATGAGCGCAGAATTTATTCCGATTATAGCTCGGTTGTTTCCGTGAATCCTTGAAATCAAGTTTCGGCTTATTTTCCGCAAAACTGGAAGAGAATCCAAGCCGTCGTCAGGAAGAAGAATATCCGCAGTCTCGCTTGCAATTGAGCTTGCCTTTCCCATTGCAATTCCAACATTTGCCGCAGAAAGAGCCGGAGAATCATTGATTCCGTCTCCAACCATAACAACTTTGTGCCCTTCTTTCTTAAGCTTTTCAATCCAGGATACTTTTGTGTCTGGAAGAGCTTCAGCAACAAAATCTGTTACGCCAGTTTTTTCCGCAACTTCTTTTGCAGTATGCTTATTGTCGCCTGTAATCATAATCACATTCTTAAAGCCAGAGTCTTTCAACTTTTTTATTACAGCGCAAGATTCTTTTCTGATTGGATCTTCAATTACGATTATAGCGGCAAGTTCTCCGTCAATTGCAAAATAAAGCTGGGAACAACCAGTTATTGTATTTATGCAGTCATCGGCTTCTTTTGTAAGCGGAATTTTTTCGTCATCAAAGATAAAATGCGCGCTTCCTATGCGGAGCTTTTTTCCGTCAAGGCTGGAAGCAATTCCATGCGCAAGAATATATTCGACCTTTGTATGCTCTTCCTTGTGGTTCAATCCCCTGGACGCAGCTTCATTTACAACAGCACGCGCCAAAGAATGCGGGAAATGCTCTTCAAGGCAAGCAGCAAGTTTTAAAACTTCATTTTCCTTTCTGCTGCCAAAAACAACAATCTTTTTTACAACAGGGTTTGATTCTGTCAATGTTCCTGTCTTGTCAAAAACAATTGTGTCAGATTCCGCAAATTCCTCAAGAAATTTTCCGCCTTTCGCAAGAATTCCGTTCCGGGCACAATCTCTCATTGCAGAAAGAACTGAAATCGGAGCAGAAAGCTTCATGGCGCAGGAATAATCCACAAGCAATGTTGAAGCCGCCTTTGTAAAGTTACGTGTAAAGAAATACGCAAGACCCGCAATTAAAAAATTGTATTTTACAAGATTGTCAGCAACACGTTCCGCTTTTTCCTGACTTGCAGCCTTAAGTGAATTTGATCGGTCAATCATATTTGCAATTTTGCTTACTTTGGTTTCGCCTCCGCAAGCCTTCACTTTTATCTTTATTTCGCCTTCTTCAATAATTGTGGAAGCAAAAACAGACGAGCCTTTTTCACGCTGAACAGGCAGAGCTTCTCCAGTCATTGAAGCCTGGTTTACCATTCCAACGCCGTCAACAACAGTTCCGTCAACAGGAATTACAGAGCCAGCGCGAACAATAACGATGTCGCCCGCCTTTAAAAGCTGTGTGGAAATTTCTTTTTCTTCTCCATCCTGAACGATTGTAACGGTTTCATCAGTTATAAGAAGCGACTGAGTCAAATTGTCATGGGACTTTCGCTTTGTGTAATCTTCGAGAGTATCGCCGATATTCAAAAGGAAATTTATAGTTCCAGCAGTATCAATGTCGCCAGTTAAATATGAAAGAGAAATCGCGGCAGCATCAAGAGTTTCCGCGCAGAACGGCTTTCCTCTCACTACGCTTGCAATGCCCTTTTGAACACGAGGAACAATTGAAACAAGAGAAATGATTTTTCTCAATGGAAGAGGAAGAAGTTTTTTTAGAAAATGCTCAACTGTAAGGGACAGCAACGACTCCAAAAGACTTTCCTGCACAGAAGGAACAGAAACGCTCGAAAGCAGATTTTCATCATTGAGATACTTTCCATCAAGAGCCTTTACGTAAGAAATAACTGTTTCCAAGGAAGTATCTTTGTATTCAATAAGAATGCTTCCTGAAACTGTATTAACAGAAACAGAAACTATTCCTTCTTGAAGACCAACAAGCATCTGAACAAGCATTGCCTGACGCAAAGACAGAATATGACGCTCATATCTAAGCCTTACTCTGCCTGGAAGACTGTGAGAAATCTGAAAATCCATTGCAATCCCTTTTTAAAAAGATATTTTTAAATAATTTAAGACTGATTTTTAAGCATTAGCTTTTGATGCGTTTTTATTGTAAGCGGCCTCTGCCTTTATATCTTCCGCGTCTTCTTTTACAGTTTCAACAAAAGAAGCAGCTTCATCTTTTAGCTGCATTCCCGCGCTGATAACTTTGGAGCAGACTTTTTTGAATCCAGCTGTTTTTACCAAGGCAAGAGTTACTCCGCCAACCGCAACACCAATAGCAAATGCACCTAATTTTGTCATAAAAACACCTCGCAAGTATTATATTTTCTTTCATTATATAAACTGAATAAATTTTTTCAAGTCTACATTGCAGCCAATAAAATAATCATTTTCAAAGTAAAAGCAACTTTCTCACAAAATATCAATAAAAAAACAGAAACTAATGCAAATTAAAGAAAAAAATTGTATATTTAAATTAAAACTTTTTACCGGAGGATTTTTTATGGAAAACAAGGAATTGAAAATTGCGTTTTATGATGCCTGCAGCTATGACAAGGAATCTTTTTCAGAAGAAAACAAGAACTTTCTATTCAATATTGATTTTTTGACTTTCATCTGACAGAAAAAACCGCATTGACAGCATCCGGCTATGACATTGTATGCACATTTGTAAACGACACCATAAACAGAACCGTTATTTCCATACTGAAAAAATGCGGTGTAAAAATGATTGCATTGAGATGCGCAGGCTTTAACAATGTGGATCTTGAAGCTGCAAAAGAATTCGGCATAAAAGTCGCAAGAGTTCCAGCGTACTCGCCTCATTCTGTAGCAGAACACGCTCTTTCGCTTTTGCTTTCCCTTACAAGAAAAATTCCTCAGGCATATTTAAGAACCCGCTCTGGAAATTTCACATTGAATGGGCTCACAGGCCGGGATTTGTGCGGACTTACAGCCGGAATCATTGGAACTGGAAAAATCGGAAAAGTAATGGCAGAATGTCTTTCTGGAATCGGAATGAAAATCGTAATGTACGACGCATATCCAGACAATGACTGGGCTGAAAAAAAGGCTTTACATACATTCCGCTTATTGAAT
>ERZ1031540.194-NODE-194-length-13862-cov-11.160498_pt1 | contig 13862 bp, 8 predicted proteins | sample MGYA00519031_ERZ1031540 | MGnify/ENA primary metagenome ERZ1031540 (study PRJEB33719, sample SAMN04261166) | wastewater metagenome | biome: rural village; feature: human; material: feces | host: Homo sapiens | place: El Salvador | collected 2013-01-07 ... | reverse complement strand
GCGAGCTGGGTTCAGAACGTCGTGAGACAGTTCGGTCTCTATCTATCGTGGGCGTAGGAGTTTTGAGTGGTGCCGTCACTAGTACGAGAGGACCGTGATGGACAGACCTCCGGTTTACCAGTTGTGCCGCCAGGCGCACCGCTGGGTATCTGAGTCTGGATTGGATAAGCGCTGAAAGCATCTAAGTGCGAAGCCATCCGCAAGATGAGAACTCCATTGAGGGTCGTTGTAGACGACGACGTAGATAGGCTGCAGGTGTAAAGACGGTGACGTCAAAGCCGAGCAGTACTAATTGCCCGAGACTTTCTTCTTAAGTAGTCGTGCTTTCAGTTGTTGAAAGTTTAACAACAGTTTTTGCTAATCAATTTGTCTAACTTATACGCAGCGGACAATTCAAAACTCAAAATTCAAAATTCAAAATTGAGTTTTTCCGCGAAGCGAAAAAACTTTAGGCGGTTATTGCGGCGGTGTCCCACCTCTTCCCATTCCGAACAGAGAAGTTAAGCCCGCTTGCGCCGATGGTACTGCAATGCAATGCGGGAGAGTAGGTGGCTGCCTTCTTTACTTTAGGTCTTCAGAGTCAAACGACTTTGGAGACCTTTTTTTGTATCCGTAGGGGGTGCACTTGTCTCAAGTGCACCAACCGAGCAATAGTTCATCAACCGTAGCTTGGTTGGTGCAGCAGAGACTGCTGCACCCCCTAAAAGCACCAACCGGGCAATAGTGCAGCAATCGAAGCTTGGTTGGTGCAGCAGAGACTGCTGCCCCCCCCTAAAAGCACCAACCGAGCAATACGTGCACCAACCGAAGCTTTGGTGCAGTTGAGACAACTGCACCCCCTGATCCTGGTAGATGTCTTCAAATCCTGGTAGATGCAACCTGCATCTTCCAGCCTTTAACTACTTCAAAGCCAATTGGCTGCGCCGCTGCTGGAAGATATGGTAGATTTTTTCACCTTCTTTATTTTTCTGCGCTAATAAGCATTCTTATAGTATTTAGCTGTGGTTTATTGTCTTTGTAGTTAAAATTTTATATAATATTTTTGGGAGTTCAGATAAAATGCATTAATTTTGCAACGACAAAATGAAGAAATATCGACTTATTATTGAATTATGCTTGATAGCTCGCTGATAGCATCAATAAGTAGCGATTTTTTTTAGAACTAAAGTAGCTTAATAAACACATTTCTTAATTTCATTTTAAACTAAAATAAATTTATGAGTAAACGTATCAACAACTCAAAAATTGTTGCTTGTATGCTTGCACTCGGCTTTATGGCTGTAGGTTCGGGCTGTACGGACAGCGACTTCGATTTGTCGAGCATCGATTCTACGATTGGACTGGGAGGCGATGGTTTGCAGCTTCCTGCCTGCAGTACAGAAGACATGCTTCTCGACGATGTGCTCGATTTGAACAACAGTGACTTCATATCAATCGCCGACAATGGTGACTATATCTTCACCAAGGATGGTGGGGATATGACACCTGCACACCCTAATATTGATAAGGTGGAAGTGACGAAGGCTCGTATCAACAACAACTTCAAGGTGGAGATTCCGGTCAGCTCTCTTACGCAGGCAAAGCGCAAGTCGGCACGCCGCGAGAAACTCCACACCCCAGTAAGCGTTGAAGGCAAAGCTATCGAGTTTCATTATACGGGTACGGCTCCGTATGAGATTCGCGAGTTGACATCAGCCAAGTGTTCGGCTGACGTCACCATCCGCGTGAACGTGACCAACGAGTTGAAGAAGGTCGTGCCGACATTCAAGACCATGACCATCCAGCTACCTTCGTATATGAAGCTCAACGTAGCTAAGTGCGCACCGATGCAGCCGGAGTATGATGCAGAGAAGGGCATCGTCACCTTCCGCAATGTTTCAAGTTCGGCGAATATCGCTCTTAATGCGACTGTCAACCGACTCGACCTAAAGACTAAGGCTACAAAAGAGAACCATCTTACTTTCACACCGGGCAAGAATGACGCTGATGGTTTTATCGATCTTAACGGCGAGGTGCTGATGGGCGTTACATTTGATGAGGTGAACCTGGGCAACAACTCTACAGACAACCTCTACTTGTCGGCTTCGATGTCTTTGGGAACAATCGTCATAACGGAAGCTACCGGTAAGTTCGACCCAGAGATTAAGCTTGAGGACCTCGGCAGCGTTGACATCAACGACGTGCCCGATTTCCTTACTGATAAGGATGTGACCATCGACCTCTACAATCCGATTATTGATCTTGTTGTTACGAGCGATATTGACGTGGCAGGCGTAGTATACAGTACGCTGACAGCAGAAGACGAGCACGGCAACAATATCGCTAAGGTGGTGATTCCGAAGATGACTACAAAGCCGAACACCAAGACACATATCTGCATCTGCAAGCGTCAGGAAGGCGTAGACAAGTCGAAGTACGACGAGGTGATTGAGGTGCCGAACCTCTCTGATATAGTGAAGCGCATACCGAAGCGCATACGTTACGTAGCAGAGGCACATGCTGATGCAACACGTGAGGGAACACTCGTGCTCGGCAAGGAATACACCATTTATGCAGATTACTCGATGTCGGCTCCGCTCGCTTTCGACGAGGGCGCACAGATTGTATATACCGACAGCATAGACGGATGGAACTCAGATATCGACCAGTTCAGCTTTGCAGACGGTGCATACATAGAGTTGACAACAGACATCGACAACAAGGTGCCGGCATATCTGGAGGTGAGCGCATACGCCATTGATGTGGACGGCAAGGAGATAGCGCAGAACCGCATCAAGGTAGACGTATCTAACAATGTGAAGGCGTCGGCAGACGGCGAGACAGCAGTGACAACACCGGTTAGAATACAGTTGAGCGAGGGCGAGAAGGGCGCGCTGAAGACCGTAGACGGCTTGGTGTTCCGCATCGCAGCTGCTTCGGGCAAGGGATCGGAAGCCATCGTCGGTAAGACCATCAACGCCTACAAGCACACGCTCACGGCACGCAACATAAAGGTGAAGCTCGTGGGCAAGATAATCGCAGACTTAAACTAATAATGATTAGACTTCAACTAACATGAAAAGAATAGGTAAATATATACTCGCCGCTTCGCTTGCAGCTATGGGCTGCAACGCGATGGCGCAGGGACTCAACTCGGCATACTTCATCGAGGACTATAAGTTCCGCCACACTATGAATCCTGCTTTCGACAATGAGCAGAACTACGTGTCGATACCGGCGCTGGGCAATCTGAATGTGCGCACTCAGGGCAACTTCGGCATTGGCGACGTACTGTTCGACAATCCGCGCTACGGTATCGACAGCGACAAGAAGAAGACAACGTTCATGAACCCGTACATCTCTACGAAGGACGCTTTGGCTGGCTTCGCTTCGGGCACTAACCGCATCAATGCCGATGTAGATATCACCATTCTCTCGGCAGGCTTCAAGAAGTTCGGCGGCTACAACACCATATCGCTCGACGCCCGCACTAACGTAGGCATGGCTCTGCCATACTCTCTGTTCGAGTTCGCCAAGAACACCGGAAACAAGACCTACGTCATGGACGACATCAACGTGCATGCACAGTCGTTCGTACAGTTGGCGTTCGGCCATTCGCGCAAGATAAACGACAAGTTGCGTGTCGGTGCCAAGATGAAGCTGCTCTTCGGTGCAGCCCGTGGCGACGTGCAGATAAGCAATCTGCGTGCCGACCTTGCAGGCGAGGACAAGTGGACAATGCAGGGTAGCGCAAAGGCTAACATCTCTATGAAGGGCTTCGCGTTCAAGCAGGAGGAGAAGAAATACAAGCAGGACGGCAAGGGCACATACAAGTATGTCAATGATATCGACATCGACGGACCGGGCCTCGGCGGTTTCGGTATGGCGTTCGACCTTGGTGCGGTATACAAGATAAACGACGACTGGCAGGTGAGCGCCTCACTCGTAGACCTCGGATTCATCAGCTGGTCGAACAACGTGACGGCTGTGAACAAGCAGGAGACCTTCGAGTTCAACGGTTTCCACGACATCTCATACGACAAGCACGATGCAAACGGCAATCTTAAGGACAACTCGTTCGAGAGTCAGGGCGACAAGTACGGCGACCAGCTTGCCGACTTCGCCAACCTTACTGACGAAGGCGACCAGGGGGGCCGCACAACCGGCATCGGCGCTACGCTCAACGTTGGCGCCGAATACACCTTCCCGCTCTATCGCAAGCTCAAGTTCGGTTTGCTCAGCTCTACACGCTTCAATGGCAAGTACACATGGACGGAGGGTCGTCTGAGTGCCAATGTATCTCCGCTGAAGTGGATTGACGGCGGCATAAACTTCGCCTTGAACAGCTACACAGCAAGCTGCGGATGGGTTCTCAACGTGCATCCGAAGGGCTTCAACATGTTCATCGGCATGGATCATATCCTTGGCAAGATGAGCAAGGAGTTCATTCCGCTTAGCTCGAACGCAAGTGTGAACCTCGGTTTCAACGTTACGTTCTAAATAAAAACCTCGAAGAACATATATAGGTTGTTTCTGCAAACTAATCGAAAGCAGCTCTCAACCGACACAATACAAAAAAATCTCCCATAACCTGCAACGGGTTATGGGAGATTTTTTGTTTTATGATTCAGAATCGTTGTTGTGTATGTACATTCTCTTTAGTCGGTGCTGTACATTCTCATTAGTAGGTTCTGCGTATTTTCATTACTTGCAGTTAGGGCACCACGGCTTCAGCTGCTGGAAGAAGTCGTTACCCTTATCGTCAACGAGGATGAAAGCAGGGAAGTCCTCAACAGTGATCTTCCAGATAGCCTCCATGCCAAGCTCCGGATACTCTACGCACTCGATGCTCTTGATAGAGCTCTGCGAGAGAACAGCAGCAACGCCGCCGATTGTGCCGAGATAGAAGCCGCCGTGCTTCTTGCAAGCGTCTGTCACAATCTGTGAGCGGTTGCCCTTGGCGATCATCACGAGCGAAGCGCCGTGATCCTGGAACTCGTCTACGTACGGGTCCATACGGTTGGCTGTTGTCGGGCCCATAGAACCGCAAGGATAACCCTCCGGAGTCTTAGCCGGACCAGCGTAGAGGATAGGATGATTCTTGAAGTAAGCCGGCATCTCCTCGCCTGCGTCGAGACGAGCCTTGAGCTTAGCGTGAGCGATGTCGCGAGCCACGATGATAGTGCCCTTGAGGTTAACGCGTGTGCTAACCGGATACTTAGAAAGCTCTGCACGTACAGCGTCGATACCCTTGTCGAGGTCGATCTCGATGCCGGTTGTGCCCTCACCCGGACGACGGAGTTCCTCCGGAATAAGCTCAGAAGGATTAGCGTCCATCTTCTCGAGGAACACACCGTCCTTAGTGATCTTAGCCTTGATGTTGCGGTCAGCCGAGCAGCTAACGCCCATACCGATCGGGCAGCTTGCGCCGTGGCGTGGCAGACGGATTACGCGGATGTCGTGAGCAAGATACTTGCCGCCGAACTGTGCGCCGAGACCAATCTTGTGAGCCTCCTTGAGGAGTTTCTCTTCGAGGTCGATGTCGCGGAAAGCGCGTCCGGTCTCGTCGCCAGTTGTAGGCAGCGAGTCGTAGTACTTGATAGAAGCGAGCTTCACGGTGAGGAGGTTCTTCTCAGCCGATGTACCGCCGATAACGAATGCAATGTGATACGGAGGACAAGCCGCTGTACCGAGGCTCTTCATCTTCTCTACGAGGAACGGCAGCAGTGTGCCCTCGTTCTGTATAGTAGCCTTTGTCATCGGGTAGAAGTATGTCTTGTTGGCAGAGCCGCCACCCTTAGCCACCATTACGAAGCGATACTCGTCGCCCTCTACAGCCTCGATGTCGATCTGTGCGGGGAGGTTGCAGCGTGTGTTCACCTCGTCGTACATGTTCAGCGGAGCGTTCTGCGAGTAGCGCAGGTTGTCCTGAGTGAATGTGTTGTAAACACCGCGTGAGAGAGCCTCTTCGTCCTCGAAGTCGGTCCATACGCGCTGTCCCTTTTCGCCGTGGATGATAGCGGTGCCGGTGTCCTGGCAGAAAGGCAGGATGCCCTTGGCAGCAGTCTCGGCGTTGCGGAGGAACTGCAGAGCTACGTACTTGTCGTTCTCTGATGCCTCAGGGTCAGAGAGAATCTGAGCCACCTGCAGGTTGTGCTCGCGGCGCAGCATGAACTCTACGTCGTGGAACGCCTGCTGAGAGAGCAGTGTGAGCGCTTCCTTCGAAACCTTAAGGATTGTCTTACCCTCGAACTCGCCTGTGCTTACGCCTTCTGTGGTGAGCAGGCGATATTCAGTAGTGTCCTTGCCCATCTGGAACATAGGAGCATACTTGAAATCTGGTGTTGATGCCATAATGCTATTTGGTTTAAATTAAATTAGTTCTTTTGCAAAGGTACATTTCTTTTGCGAATATTGCAAAAGAAATGTGGTGAAGTTGTGATGTTGAGATGTTGAGATGTTGAGATGTTGAGATATGCATTTGTCACCACAACACCATCTCACCACAACACCACCTCACCATCATTAATATCCGAATATCTCTTCTGTCGACACGCGCTTGATAGGTGCTATCTTTTCGAGCGACTTCATGTCGAGGTTCTTCTCGTCGCCGAGGATGAGGTAGAGCCACGGCTTGTTAGCCATGTTGTCGTGCTCGAACTTTACGATGTCCTCGAGTGTGAGCTTCGGCAGCGCCTCGTATACGCCTCGGCGGATATCGTAGTTGATGCCGATGCGCTTGTTGCCGAGATAAGAGAAGATGATGTTAGCCTTAGTGATGCGCTGCGACGCGATGCGCTTCATGGCAGCCTGCTGAGCCAGTTCGAACGCCGGCTGCGACTGCGGCATTGTGTCGAGAATGTTGTTGAACACGCGGATGCAGTCCATCATCTTGTCGTTCTGCGAGATGATATATGTATAAGCATGATTGGTCTGCTGCTCCTTGCGCTTCGTTGTGCTGTAGTCGGCGAATGCGCTGTAAGCAAGTCCGCGGCTCTCGCGCAGTTCCTGGAACACGATGCCGTTCATGCCGCCACCGAAATACTCGTTGAACAACGAAATCTTAGCCTCGTCCTCCGGAGTCCACTTCTGGTTCTCGTTGTGCAGCTGCATCATGTAGATGTTCTTAGCGTCGTACGGTGCGAGGAGAATCTCGTTCTTCGGAGTCTCCACCATCTTGTACGGCTTGTTCTTAGGCGCATCCTGCAGGGTCTTCGCCGTGATATGGTTCTTGTCGACGGTAGCAACCAGCTGCTTCATAGCGAGCGGACCGTAGTAAACCACGTCGTGCTTGTAGTTCTTCAGCGCAGCAATCATGTTGACAACGTCCTGCGGATTGGTCGTTACGAGTTCTGTGCTGTCGGGCGTGTTGCGTGTAGGGTTGTACTTGCCGTAGAAAGCGTAGTTGCGCAGCGCACCGAAGTTGGCCTTCTGGTTGAGCTTAGCGTCGCGTCTGCCTTTCAGCAGGTTGTCTACGTACTTGTTGTAAGCCTCGCGGTCTACCTTTGCGTTGTTGAGCATCTGCTCCATGAGCTTCATAGCCTCGGTCATGTTCTCGCCGAGACCGCTGAGCGACACTGTCATCGTAGACCATGTAGGGTTGAAGCTGTATTCGCAGCCCAGCTCGTAGAAGCGCTCCTTAACCTCAGCAGCCGACATCGTTCCGGTGCCGAGCAAGTCGAGATAGTCGGTAGCGTAAGACAGCCACTTGTTAGCCTCCGAACCGAAATCGTACACGAAGTGAAGCTCGAAGAGGTCGTTCTGCTTGTTCTGTATGTAGTAAACCGGCTGCTTCTTCTTTGTAGTAGTGCGAGCGAAGTCCTTTTCGTAGTCGAGGAATACCGGCTCTATAGGCTTCACCTTCGACTCCTTGATCTCCTTCACCAGTGCGCTCTGCAAGTCGCGGTTAGACGGTATCGGCGTGATAGCCGGCTTTTCTATCTTCTTCTGTGTAGGGTCTTCGCCCTGACGCTTGTAGACGATGGCGTAGCCGTCGGTGAAGTGGCGCTTGGCGAAGTCCATAATCTGCTCCTTTGTGATGCCGGCGATGCGGTCGAAGCGCTCCACCTGCGTCTTCCACGGGCGTCCGTAAATGAAGGTGTTGACGAACGATGTAGCTCGACTCTCGTTGCTGTCGAGCGAGCGCAGGAATTCGAGCTTCATGTTGTTCTTCACCGAAGGCAGCAGCTTGTCGCTGAACTCGCCACGCTTCAGCTTCTCTATCTCGCCGAGCATGATAGCCTTCACCTCGTCGAGCGACTGTCCCTCGTTGGGCTGACCGATCAAGATGAACTGCGAGTAGTCGCGCATGTCAATCTTGCCTGACTGCACACCCTGGCAGAGCATCTTCTGGTTTACGTTGATGTCGATAAGTCCGGCGTTGCCGTTGGCGAGCATGTGGTCTATCACGTCGAGCGTGTCAGCCTGCAGCGAAGCCGAGCCGTCCATCTTCCAACCGAGGAACACGTTCTCAGCCTCCTGGCCTATTACGGTTGTGTCAGCCGGCGCCGTGAGGTCCTTCACCGGTGCGAAGTACGGGTATTTCACCTGTTCGCTCTTCTTCCACGAGCCGAAGTACTTGTCGATGATAGCCATCACAGCCTCCGGGTCGAAGTCGCCCGCCATACAGATAGCCACGTTGTTCGGCACATAGTAGTGCTTGAAGTAGTTCTTGATGTTCGTGATTGACGGGTTCTTCAGGTGCTCCTGCGTACCGATAGTGGTCTGTGTGCCGTAGGGGTGAGTAGGGAAGAGCTTCTTGCCGAGCGCAACAAACTCCTTGTCGAAGTCGCTTGTGAGGTGCATGTTGTACTCCTCGTACACAGCCTCAAGCTCAGTGTGAAATCCGCGTATAACCATGTTCTGGAAGCGGTCTGCCTGAATGCGTGCCCAGTTGTCCACCTCGTTAGACGGAATGTCCTCCACGTAGCACGTCACGTCGTTGGTTGTATATGCGTTTGTTCCGTTGGCTCCGATGGCAGCCATCAGCTTGTCGTACTCGTTCGGTATGAAATACTGCGCAGCAATCTGCGACACCGAGTCGATTTCGTGATAGAGTTGTCGGCGCTTTTCGGGGTCGGTCACGGTGCGGTAGTGCTCGTATCGGCGCTCGATGTCGTCGAGATAAGGCTGTTCCTTCACAGCGTCTGTGGTGCCGAAGAGTCGTGTTCCCTTGAACATGAGGTGCTCCAGATAGTGAGCCAGACCCGTTGTCTCGGCAGGGTCGTTGCGCGAACCGGTGCGCACCGCCACGTAAGTCTGTATGCGCGGCTGCTCCTTGTTCACAGAAAGATAAACCTTCAGTCCGTTGGGCAGCGTGTAGATGCGTGTTTGCATAGGGTCGCCCTTCACGGTCTCATACTCGTAGGCCGAAGCCTGACTGCCGAATCCTACCGAGAGGAGAGCGGCAATAAGAAAAGACTTGAATTTCATTTGTATAGTTTTGTTGAAATAGGGTTACATATATAGTTTCTGGTTCTCGAAGTCGACCTCCTTGTCGAGCTGTTCGTTGAAGTTGTTGAACACCTCTTCCTCCACGTCGCCCAGACGATACTCCTTTGCGGCGTCCTTCTTTATCTCGGCTATCCACGCGCGGCGCGCCGTGACATAGTCGCGTTTCACCCGCTCCACGTTCTCCTCGTTCAGTTCCGCGAAGCCGTAGTAGTCCATTATCATCTGGTACGACCACGCCCATCGGTATTCCGAGTAGTTGGCGTTTATCTCCTCGAAGCGTTCGGCTATGCCCTCGGTAGTGTCTATCTCGCCCGAGAGGATGTCGTCTACGAGGCGCTGCTCCTCAGACACAGGCAGCAGCAGACCCGATAAGTCGGTCCACGGTCCGGTGCCCACGGTCGTCGTCGGCTCCACCGGCGCGTGGCGTTTGAGCACCGCTCCCATGTATATGCGCAGCGCTATGTCGTAGTATTTGATGCCCTTGCGCAGCGACGAGTTCTTTATGACGTACTCGTGATAGTTGTAGGTAGAGACGTCTTCGCCCGAAGCGTCGCGCAGGTCCTCCAGAATCTTCTTTCCGCGCAGTATCTCGCCCACGGTGAACGGCGAGAGCCAGTCGAAGTTCACTATACTCTTGCGTGTTCCGGCGGGGCGCATGTCGCGTTTCGGCCATTTTCTGATGTCGCGGTACAGACCGACGGTGGTCAGATTGCGACCCGGCACGAGATACATCGTGTCGTTGTAGGCTATAAGATAAGAGAACGGCAGCGAGCGTGTGTCGGGATGATACATCAGTTTGCCGAAGCACACCGAGAAGGCTCCGATATGCGCCGGCATCAGAATGTAGGCTCCGCTGGCAGTCTTCGATCCGCGCTCGAGCGTTCCGTAGTGCATCGGTCCCATCTTGTAGGCATGGTTGGAGAAGTTGGTAGCCGAACCGGCGTTGTAGAACGAGAACTGTCCGCCGATGAGCAGCGAGCTCTTGTGGTGCGACGCCGTGAACGGACCGCAGAACGCTGCGCATGCCTCTCCGTTCGCCATGTACGAGTTGGCGAAGAACACGCTGCCCGCCGCGGTGAATCCGTTGCTCAGCTTGCACGCCTCGCCCACGAAGCAGTCCTGCATCTTCACGCTGTTTATTATCGACGATCCGTCGCCGATGATAGAGTTCTCGCAGATGACGCCCGTGCCGATATACACCGACGCATTGCTGTTGCTCATGAGGGTGCAGTCGCTGAGACGTGCGGCGCCCGCTATCTCGCAGTCGTCGTATATTACGGTGTTCGTTATTTCCTTCGTGTTCACTATCTTCACACGGTTGCCTATGGCAGCCATGTCGGGCGCCGTGCGCTCTATCTCCTCACGTATCAAGCGGCGTATGGTGTCCTTCAGCGGTCGGTTGTGGAAGTGCTTCACCATGAGCGCCGCCACCTGACTGGTCAGTCCGTGGAAGAGGATGAGGTTGCCTTCGCCCACCTCGTTGAGCACCGATATGAGATTGCCCTCGCCGTAGGTGGCTCCGTCGGTAGTCTCCATCGTGCAGACGTTAGATATGATGCAGTCGTCGCCGATGGTGTAGTTGTTGATGTAGCCCGAGATGTTCTCGATGAGACAGTTGTTGCCTATGGTTACGTTGCGCAGGGTGGCGTTGTTCACGCCAGAATGTTTCATGAAGCCGCGACTCACCTCCACATTGTCTGTGAACGCCCCGAGGCGAATGTCGCCGTAGAACATCACGCGGTGGAAGAAGCGTGGCTCGAAATCTTCGCTCACCTCTATGCGCTGCCAGTCTTCCGCCCAGCAGCTGTTGGCTTGTAGAGTCGAGATTTCGTCTTCGGTTAACTTGCGATAAATCATGTGCTTTTGGTGTTGAGATGTTGTTATGTTGAGGTGTTGTAAAGATGTTGTTGTGGTGAGATGTTGAGGTGGTGAGATATGATGGTGAGGTGTTGTGGTGTTGTGTTGAGATGTGATGTGATGTTGTGGTGTTGTTGAGTTGAGATGTTGAGATATGCATATGTCAACACAACAACATCTCAACATTTCAACACATTTTCACCATCTCAACACCTCACCACCACAACATCATTCTACATCCATATACAGGAAGTCGTTGTACGGATACTTCTGCACGTGCAGCTCGCGCACCTTTCGGTATATCGTCTCGCGGAACTCGTCGATGTTCAGCTTCTCCTTCGCCGAGATGAACATGCAGTTCTCGCCCAGACGCGCCATCCATGTGCGTTTCAGCTCGTCGAGTGTGATGTTCTCCTTGGTCATTGGCGTGAGGTCGTCCTCCTCCTTCTCGGTCCACGTGTAGTTGTCAATCTTGTTGAACACAATCATCGACGGCTTGTCGGCGCATCCCAGCTCCTTCAGCGTGTTTTCCACTACGCGTATCTGCTCCTCGAAGTCAGGGTGAGAGATGTCTACGACGTGAAGCAGCAGGTCGGCTTCGCGCGTCTCGTCGAGCGTCGACTTGAACGAGTCGACCAGGTCGGTGGGCAACTTGCGTATGAAGCCAACGGTGTCGGCAAGCAGGAACGGCAGGTTGTCTATCACCACCTTGCGCACCGTGGTGTCGAGCGTGGCGAACAGCTTGTTCTCGGCGAACACCTCGCTCTTTGCGAGCATGTTCATGATGGTCGACTTGCCCACGTTGGTATAGCCCACGAGCGCCACACGTATGGTGCGTCCGCGGTTCTTGCGCTGAGTGCTCATCTGCTTGTCAATCTCCACGAGGCGCTGCTTGAGCAGCGTGATGCGGTTGAGGATGATACGGCGGTCCATCTCGAGCTGCGTCTCACCCGGTCCGCGCAGACCCACGGAGCCTTTGCCGCCACCGGAGCCAGAGCCACCGCCCTGACGCTCAAGGTGCGTCCACAGGCGTTGCAGACGCGGCAGCATGTAGCGATACTGCGCCAGCTCCACCTGCGTCTTTGCCGCAGCCGTCTGTGCGCGCATGGCGAAGATGTCGAGGATGAGCGACGTGCGGTCGAGTATCTTCACCTGCAGCACCTTCTCGATGTTGCGTATCTGCTTCGCCGACAGTTCGTCGTCGAAGATAACCATGCCGATGGGGCGCTCAGCGTCCGCCTCAGCCTCTATGTATTCGCGTATCTCCTCCAGCTTACCCGTACCCACGTACGTCACCGAGCTTGGTCCGCCCACGCGCTGTGTGAAGCGCTTCACGGTTACGGCGCCCGCCGTGTCGGCGAGAAACTCCAGCTCGTCGAGATATTCCTTTGTCTTTGCCTCGTCCTGGTCCTTCGTTATTAGACCGACAAGAATGGCTGTCTCAGCCTTTACTTCAGATATTACAAATTCTTTCATTCCGGAAATATGATTTTACCGCAAAATTACTCAAAAATCTTCACACTACTATATTGTTAGAATTTTATTTTATAGCTAACGCCGAGTATATGTGTATTTCGTGTGTCGTCGTCGTCTTTTGGTGTGATGATGTCGATGCGGTCGTACTGCACCAATTTATTACAGCCGGGGCGATGATGAAGAAGAATTATGTCATCTCTCTGACGGGCATTGCATCGGTGCGGTATCTCATTATTGAGAATATGCCGAAGAGTCCGATACCTATACCGATGCTTGTCTTTGTCTTGAGGTCTTCAAGCTCGAAAATCATGAAATAGACGAGGAAGAAGATAGCTACGCTCATTAGCATGAACGAGAAGTAGAAGTCGCGCCGGTGGCTCTTCTTGTAGTACAGTTTGTGTACAATAGCCCATGTGACGAGTATCAGAATGATGAAACGTACAATCATCAATGGGAATTTCTCGTTTGCAAAGGTACGGCAATAATCTCTGCAACACAGTTGCAGAGATTGCGTCAGCACTTGTATTTGGACAAAAAAGTGAAAACCTTTTCACCTCTTGTCTTTAATAAACCGTAAAGACTGAATAAACGTAGCGTTTTTCCTTGCCGTTTATTTCTATCTCCCTGCCCAAGCGGTATTCGCCAGGAGAGAAATCTTTCTCGTAGTCCTCGCTTCGCAGAGGAATATTTATGTCATAGCTTCCGCCGTTGCCAATATTCACCGCCAACAGGGTGACTGAATACAACGCTCCGCCCTTGCTCCTTTCCCTGTGTTCAAAGGGTATCCAATTTTCGCCAATCTTTTTCTCAACGACCCTTTTGCCTTTTAGCGAAATTGATGAACACTTAGTGTTGTTGACAATCTTGGCAGACACAATGGTGTCAACGGGTGCCTTGAAACGATTTGCAGACAATTCCATCATGATGCTGTCACCGCTATCGCTGTGCAAACTGTCACTCAGAGCCACCGCAACGGAATCGTTGCCGTTTGAGCCAGTGGCTTGTGTGGAGCATCCCGTAAAAGAGCTACATATGGACAATGTTAATATACATATCAGATTTCTCATACGTTCAATACCTTTTAAGATTCAATGCTT
>ERZ1031540.186-NODE-186-length-14126-cov-17.931135_pt1 | contig 14126 bp, 6 predicted proteins | sample MGYA00519031_ERZ1031540 | MGnify/ENA primary metagenome ERZ1031540 (study PRJEB33719, sample SAMN04261166) | wastewater metagenome | biome: rural village; feature: human; material: feces | host: Homo sapiens | place: El Salvador | collected 2013-01-07 ... | reverse complement strand
AGGGTATTATCTGGGTGCCAGGTTCTGGCTATCAGAGCAACTATGTGGGCTATTCAAAATATCCTATTACCGATACGGAGAACAATTTCTCTTACGCAGTGCATGTCTACTCAGGCTGGTATGGCAACATGACAGATAAGAACTGTGATCACAATACCTTTATCAAGAACTTCCAGGCGCAGGTGCCTATGGTAACAAGCAAGCCTATCATGGTAACAGAGATAGACTGGAGCCCAGAGGATCCTGACAAGGCGAGCGAAGGTCACTACAACGAGTGGGGACAGTGGACACAACCTAACCTGGGAAGCTGGGCAACAGCATCTACCTCAAAATGGGGATTGGCTTGGAAGGCAGTTCACGACCATTTTGGCAATATCGGAATGACATTGACTCATCCACAGGAATATTACGATATTGATGAGTACTTGAAGAGCGGTAAAGTGCAGCCAGGTTTCCAGAATGCCAAGAAGCACGGACTGTTCGAAGAGTGTTGCGGCTATGCCTGTATGAACTGGTATAAAGAATGGTATTTGAAACAAAATACAACAGGAATTAAACAATTAGAAACCCAGGCAGACGTGGTTTCCACCTTATATTATAATATAGAAGGAAAAGAGGTAGAAAAGCCAACTTCGGGTGTTTATATAATAAAACAACTGTTAAGTAATGGAAAAATACGTTCTCGCAAGGTTTTTCTAAAATGATAAACTTTCTGTTACACCACGCAAAGTATGTTTCGAAAGAAATCCATACCTTTGCCGCCGTGAATAATCAATTTTAGTGCACGCCTAAATTTTTAAAGCATAAATCAAAAATGAATAGAACATGATTGAACAAGTGTTAACAATGAAACGGACAGCAGCCTTATGCTTGGTGGGAGCTTTCTGCAGCCTGAATGCTCAGGCACAGAAGATCCAGGTCAAGGGTAATCTTGTTGACGGTACAGGTGAGCCTCTGATAGGTGCCACTGTAAAAGTGAAAGGTAATGCCAGCGTCGGTGCGGTCACCGACTTAGATGGTAATTTCAGTATCAGTGTTCCTTCAGAGAATTCTATCCTCGTATTTACATACGTAGGTATGAAGACCAAGGAAGTAAAGATTGGTAAGAAGAGAGATTTCAAACTCTCAATGGAAGACGACAATGCCATCGGCGAAGTTGTAGTCGTTGGTTATGGTCAGCAGAAGAAGGCTTCTGTCGTAGGTTCTATTGCACAGACCACAGGTGAGGTGCTGGAACGTGCTGCCGGTGTCAGCGACATTGGTGCTGCCTTAACTGGTAACCTTCCTGGTGTGGTAACTGTTCAGGGCAATGGTATGCCTGGTGAGGAGGAGCCACAGATTATCATTCGTGGTGCTAGTTCTTGGAACAACAGTGACCCTCTCGTCCTAGTCGATGGTATCGAGCGTCCTATGAGTAGTGTAGACATTGGTTCTGTAGAGAGCATCTCTGTATTGAAGGATGCATCTGCCACTGCCGTTTATGGTGTGAAGGGTGCCAATGGTGTCATCTTGATTACTACCAAGCGTGGTAAGGAAGGCAAGGCTAAGATTGATGTAGGCTTCAACGCTACATTGAAGGCTCCTTCTAAGTTGCCTAACAAGTATGATTCATACGATGCCTTGATGTTCCGCAACAGGGCAGTGGAGCATGAGTTGGGTGTTTCTCCTGAATCTTGGTCTTACATCCGTCCTCAATCATTTATTGAGAACTATCGTAACCAGACTACGGATGAGCAGCGTGAGCGTTATGCTAACGTGGATTGGCAGGATGCCCTCTTCAAGAAGAGCGCCATGTCATATAATGCCAATGTCAATGTGAGCGGTGGTACAAGCTTCGTGAAGTATTTTGCTTCTGCCGACTTTGTACACGAGGGTGACCTCTTCCGTGAGTATGACAATGGTCGTAACTACAACTCTGGCTATGGATACAATCGTATCAATGTGCGCAGTAACTTGGACTTCTCTATCACTAAAACTACTACATTAAAGGTAAATGTATCTGGTTCTAATGGTGTGCGCAAGGCTCCTTGGAGCAACATGAGCAATAGCGAGTGGCAGATTGGTCAGCAGTGGGCTGGTGCTTATAACATCGCTCCAGATGTATTCTTGCCTCAGTATAGCGATGGCTCTTGGGGTTATTATCCAAATGCGTCTAACGTAAGTAACTCTGCTCAGAATCTCGCCATCGGTGGTACAGCGCAGGCTACTACTACTCGTATCAATACCGACTTTACCTTGGAGCAGAAACTCGACTTCATCACCAAGGGCTTGAACTTGCGTGGTACCGTTTCTTGGGACAACGTGTTTGTTGAGACGAGCCGTGGTATCAATGACTTGAACAATACAGCTCAGACCAAGTATGTTGATCCGGAGACTGGCAATATAACATATGGCCAGGTATATGAGTCAAACAATAAGTTCGACTGGAAACAGGGCGTTAACTGGAGTACTTCAGGTGGTTCGGTTGATAACAACCAGACTGTTCGCAATCTTTACTATCAGTTGCAGCTCAACTGGGCTCGCAAGTTCGGACAGCATGATGTTACAGCCATGGGCTTGTTCTCTCGTCAGGAGAATGCACGTGGTAGTGTGATGCCTACTTACCGTGAGGACTGGGCGTTCCGTGCTACTTATAGCTATGCTGGTCGTTACAACATCGAGTATAACGGTGCTTACAACGGATCAGAAAAGTTTAGCAAGGACAATCGCTTCGCCTTCTTCAATTCTGGAGCTATCGGTTGGACCATCACTGAGGAAAACTTCATGAAGTATCTTCGTGACAAGCACATCATTGATATGTTGAAGTTCCGTGCATCTTACGGTGAGATTGGTGATGATAACCTGGGCGATCCATTCAACTCTTCTCGTCGTTGGCTCTACATGAACCAGTGGGCATACGGAGGTAACACAGTGATGGATCTTGACCATACCAACAGTATCTACACATGGTATCGCCAGAATACATTGGGTAATAAAGATGTGAAGTGGGAGACTGTGAAAAAGACCAACTTCGGTATTGATTATGGTTTCTTGGGTGGTTTGATTACCGGTTCGCTCGATTTCTTCTGCGACCGTCGTAACGACATTTTGATCTTTGGTGATAACCGCTCTATCCCATCTTACTTTGGTACTACAGCTCCTACTATCAATAAGGGTAAGGTTCGTACCAGTGGTTACGAGTTGGAGTTGAAGCTCAACAAGAAATTTGCCAATGGCATCCGCCTCTGGGGTAACTTCAATATGACCCATGCCAAGAATAAGGTAATCTTGAAGGATGACGCTCAGCTCACTCCTAACTATCAGAAGGAGGCAGGCTACTCTATGGGTCAGTATCACTCATACATTGATCGTGGCTTTATCAACGACATCGATGACTTGATTGGTTCTCCAGCTCATGAGTCTAATGACAACCACCGCTTGGTAGGCGATTACTACATCGTAGACTTCAACGGTGATGGTGTGGTAGATAGCAAGGACTCTGCTCCAGTAGGTTATAGCTCAAACCCTCAGAATACATACAATGCCACTATCGGTATTGAGTATAAGGGCTTCTCTGCTTTCGCTCAGTTCTATGGTGTAACCAATGTAACTCGTGACGTAACCTTGACAAGCTTCGGTAATAAGTTGGACAATGTTTATAACACTGGTACTTGGTGGGACAAGAATGAGTCTTCTCCAGAATCTATCATTCCTCGTTGGGGTGCTTCCCAGTCTGATTACAGCAATGGTACTCAGTTCCTCTATGATGGTTCATACATCCGTCTGAAGAACGTAGAGATTGCTTATACTTGGACCAAGGGATGGATCAAGGCTCTCGGTATGAACTACCTCAAGGTATACTTGAATGGTAACAACCTCTGGCTTTGGACTCGTATGCCTGATGACCGTGAGGCTAACCTCGGTGGTGGCGGTTTCCTTGGAGCATATCCTACAGTACGCCGCTTCAACTTAGGTGTTAAATTCTCATTGTAATATTAAAATGAACATTCAAATGAAAAATAAGATAAAGAATTTTTTGTTGATGGGATGCGTCTCGCTGGCTCTCGGTACCTCGCTCAACTCTTGCCAGGACTATCTTGACAAGGAGGCAGATTCTACAGTCTCAGAAAATGACGCATTTGTAAACTTCCGTAACTTTCAGGGTTATGTAGAGGAGATTTACAACTGTATCCCTGATAAGGAAAAATGTAACTGGTGTCCTTCTTGGAACTGGGGTGATGATGAAATCTTCAACCCAGAGGCTGATGGCCGTATGACACACCAGGTAGACTTGGGCAACTTCCGTGCTTGGCAGACCACTGGTAACTGGCTTTACAAGGATGGCAGCAACCCTACATCTACAGATAAGTTCAACCACTCACTTTGGCCACATGCTTGGTATTGCATTCGTAAGGCTAACCAGGGCTTGGCTAATCTCGATAAGTTGGTAGCTAGCAAGGCAGAGAAAGACCTCATTGCTGGTCAGCTTTACTTCTTCCGTGCATGGTGGCACACTGAGTTGATGCAGTACTTTGGTGGTTTGCCATACATTGATACCTATTTGGATCTCAATTCAGAGCTCAATTTGCCTCGTCTCTCTTATCAGGAGTGTGCAGAGAAGGCTGCTGCTGATTATCGCAAGGCTGCCGATCTGTTGCCTATCAACTGGGACAATGAGTATGATGGTGCTGCCACACAGGGCAAGAACGACCTTCGTATCAACAAGATCATGGCACTCGGTTATCTGGGCAAGACTTATCTCTGGGCTGCCAGCCCATTGATGAAGGATGGCGCACAGGTAGGAGCTAGCAAGAATGGCAAGACATACGACTATGATGAGGAGTTTGCCAAGAAGGCAGCTGAGGTCTTCGGTGAGTTGCTCACATTGGTTGAGGGTGGCCAGACACAGTATGGGCTGGCTGAGTTCAAATATAAGGACATCTACAATCATGAGCGTTCTGCCGATGCTAACTCTTGCTTCTCTGATATCTTCTATACCAAGAAGCAGAACTGGAAAATGCCTGGATCTATTGAGGCTATCTTCCGTGGTCCATCTGCAGACTTCAACGGCTCTAACTGGAATACCTCTAAGGTGTTTGGTCCTAAGGTACAGAAAGTGGTTGGACATGACAATGTGATTCACCAGCCTACAGCAAACTTGATAGCTGCTTACGGTATGGCTAATGGTGAGCCCGCTTACATCGTAGAGAATGGCAAGTTGGTTCCTAACATAGCAGGTGGTTTCGATCCTACTCATCCATATAAGAACCGTGACCCACGCTTCTATCACGACATCGTGTTTGATGGCTTCAAGTATCTGAATGGTACTCCTGGTCAGTGGGCTAACTTGCAGTACTGCCAGTTGTATACAGATGGCAATATGCGTCCAGTGGCTAATGGCAGCCGTACAGGTTACTTCATCCAGAAGTTGGTGCCTCATACATGTAATGAGGTGGATCGCGACTACGATTGGGGTTCAGCATTCCACTGTTACTTGCCATATATGCGTCTGGCTGACATCTATCTGATGTATGCTGAGGCTTGTGCTGCGTTTGGTGGTGCTTCTGGCAAGGCTACTAACTTTAGCAAGACTGCTGAGGATGCCATCAATACCCTTCGTGATCGTTGTGGCGCTGGTCATGTGGCTCCAGAGTATGTAGCTGATGCACATAAGTTCATGGACGAGGTTCGCCGTGAGCGTGAGGTGGAACTTGCTTTCGAGGGCTTCCGTTTCAACGACTTGCAGCGCTGGTTGCTCCTGACCGAGGCTCCTTACAATGTAAAGTACTCTGATGAGTTTGACCGTGTGGAGGGTGCCGATTTCTACAAGAATAATGACCCAGCTGATGCTAAGGTGGATAACTTCCGCCAGGAAGCGATCTTGACTCGTCACTTCACAGCCAAGCACTATTGGTTCCCATTGCCTATCAAGGATGTTTATCTCTATCAAGAGCTTAGTCAGAATCCTGGTTGGTAAAATAACATTATATAGTAATACTAAAATAAGAATGATAGTATGAATTCAAAATTCAAATCATATAATTCAAAGTTCCTGTTGGCAGGTCTTGTGTCATTGGCTCCTATGGCTGCCGATGCCAAAACTGCTGCTGAGAACGAAACCGATACCGTTGCTGCCGACAAGGAGATGGTCAATGTGGCTTATCGCAAGGTAGCCAAGGGTGACATCTTGGGCGGCGTTTCGGTAGTCGATGTAGAGGGATTGATGAAGAAAAACTACCACACTTATAGCCTTGACAACATGCAGGGCTACGTGGGTGGTTGGAATGGCAACTCTCTCTGGGGTATGGATGCTGACAATGCAGGATACTTGGTATTGGTAGATGGTGTGCCTCGTGAGGCAACCAACGTGATGCCTAGCGAGATTGACCAGATTACATTCCTCAAGGGTGCGCAAGCTGTAGTGCTCTATGGTAGCAAGGCAGCTAAGGGTGCTGTGCTCATCACCACCAAGCGTGGCAAGAACGATGGCTTGAAGGTTGAGGTGCAGGCTAACGCTGGTCTCAATGTGGCTAAGTCATTCCCTGAGTATCTGGGCTCTGCTGAGTATATGACTCTCTACAACGAGGCTCGTGCCAATGACGGTTTGACTCCTCTCTACTCTGCCGAGGATATCTACAATCATGGCTTGGGCACCAACCCATATCGTTATCCTAATCTCGATATGTACTCTTCTGACTATCTTCGCAAGATGAATAGTCGCTACGAGGCTACTGCTGAGATTAGTGGTGGTGGTAAGCGTGCTCACTTCTATAGCAACATCAACTATTATCGCCAGGGCGACTTCCTGAAGTTTGGTGAGGCTAAGAACAATAACACTCAGCGTTTCAGTGTACGTGGTAATGTAGATGTCAACATCACAGATGACATCAAGGCTTGGGTCAACTCCAATGCCACATTCTATGATTCACATTCTGCTATTGGTGATTATTGGAATGCAGCTGCTACTTGGCGTCCTAACTTCCCACAGAATGCTAGTCCATTGATCTCTACAGACATGATAGCTCCTAATGCCAAGGCTGCTTGGGACTTGATGAGTGTGGCTAAGCTGGTGGATGGCAAGTACTTCTTGGCTGGTACACAGGCTAACTCTTCTAACATCTTCGCAGATTACTATGCTGCTGGTAAGAGCAAGTATACTAGCCGCCAGTTCCAGTTTGATACAGGTGTTAACATCAATCTGCACAAGTTGTTGCAGGGCTTGTCTTTCGAGACTCGTTTTGCTGTAGACTATGCTACCTCTTACACCACATCTTTCAATAATAGCTATGCCATCTATATCCCAACATGGTCAAACATCGACGGCAAGGATATGATCGTAGCTTTGAAGAAGGAAGGTGAGGATAAGAAGTCTGGTGTACAGAACATCGCTAATAGTGTGGACAATCAGACCATGCTCTTCTCTGCTCAGTTCAATTACGCCAATACATTTAATAAGGTACATAACCTCTCTGCGATGTTGATTGCCTCTGGCTTCCAGCAGTCGAAGTCTGGACAGTATCATAAGAACTCAAGTGCTAATCTTGCCTTGGATGCATCTTATGATTACGCCAAGACTTATTATGCAGACTTCGGCTTGGCAGCTATCCACTCTGCACAGTTGGCTCCAGGTCATCGTGTAGGCTTCTCTCCTTCACTTTCATTGGGTTGGAGACTCAAGAACGAGAACTTCTTGAAGAACAGCAAGGTGATAGACGATATGATGATCAGTGTATCTGGTAGCATCATCAACGAGGATATTGACTTGGCAGTAAATGGCAACAGATACTATCTCTATGACACCAACTGGCAGACAGCTGATGGTTATGGATGGTATGATGGTTCTGCAGGCAAGTACACATTCTCTAAGCGTTCTGCCAACAAGGATCTCGACTTCATCAAGCGTAAGGAACTTTCTGTCAACTTCAAGACTTCCTTGTGGCAGCAGATGGTAACATTGGATGCTAGCTTCTTCGTTAACTCGATGGAGGGTTATCTGATTTCTACTCCAACGTTCTATCCTTCTCACTTTAAGCCAGGCTATCCTGATGCTTCATTCATGCCTGTGCTCAACTTTAACAATAATCGCCGCATCGGTTTCGACTTCGCAGCTAACTTCAATAAGAAGGTGGGTGATGTAGACTTGCAGCTCGGCGTAACAGGTACTTATTATAACACCAAGGCTACCAAGCGTGATGAGATGAACGCATGGGATTACCAAAACCGTGAGGGCAAGGCTCTCGATGGTATCTGGGGTTATAAGTTTGCTGGCTTCTTCCAGAGTGAGGAAGAAATCAAGAACTCTCCAGACCAGAGCCGCTTGGGTAGTGACGTGAAGCCTGGCGATATGAAGTATGTGGATGTAAACGGTGATGGCAAGATCGACTCTTACGACCAGGTGTTCCTGGGCAAGGGTGGTTGGTATGGCTCTCCATTCACATTGGGTGTAAACCTCACTGCTAAGTGGAAGAACTTCACATTCTTCGCCCTCGGTACTGGCAACTTCGGTGCTTATGGCTTGAAGAACAATTCTTACTGGTGGGTAAAGGGTGACGGCAAGTACTCAGCTGTGGTTCGCAATCGCTGGACTAAGGCAACCAAGGAGACTGCTACTTATCCACGTCTTACCACACTCTCAGGTAGCAACAACTATCAGACATCAGACTTCTGGATGTACAGCACAGATGCTTTCCGCTTGGCTAAGGTACAGATTACATACGACCTGCCTAGCACGCTCTTCCAGAAGACTTGGGTTAAGGGCTTTTCTGCTTATGTAAGCGGTGCCAACTTGCTCACTATCTCTAAGAACCGTGAGGTATTGGAGATGAACATAGGTAGTGCTCCTCAGACACGCTATTATAATATAGGTGTGAAGGCTACATTCTAATCATTATTAAATGTATACAGAAATGAAAATTAATAAGTTATTTATATTAGCTGCATTGTCACTCTCGTTGGTGTCTTGCTCAGATCTCTTTGAGCCTGCACAGGAAAACAACCGTAGCTTGGACGAGATTTACGAAGAGCCTACTTATGCTCAGGGACTTCTCGGCTATGCTTATGCCGTGCTTCCTTATAATACCAAAAGTGTAACTGATGTGGCAACCGATGATGCTGTAAGCAATGATTTGTCTAACAGCTACCTGAAAATGGCTACTGGTTCTTGGGCTGCCAATAATGACCCTATGAACAAGTGGACTAGCTGTCGTGCTAGCATCCAGTACTTGAACATCTTCCTTCAGGAAGTGGACAAGGTAGACTGGGCTAAGGACAAGGGTGCGCAGCAGATGTTCTGTGAGAGCCGTAAGGGTGAGGCTTATGCCTTGAGAGCTCTCAATATGTATTATCTCTTGATGAACCATGGTGGTTGGACTGAGGATGGTCAGCTCCTGGGTGTGCCAAACTTGACAAAGCCAGAGGATACTTCTTCTGATTTCAATCAGCCACGTGCCACATTCCAAGCTTGCTTGGATCAAATCTATAGCGACTTGGACCAGGCTGAGCAGTTGCTGCCTTTGGACTACAATGATTTGACTAAGTCAGATCCTGTGCCAGAAAAATACACTGCTATGGGTGTGGACAACTATCAGGACTATAACCGTGTATTGGGTTCTCTGATGCGTGGTCGTGTGAGCGGTCGTATTGCCAAGGCTATACGAGCACAGGTTTCTCTGCTGGCAGCCAGTCCTGCTTTTGCAGCTGGTACCAATGTGGATTATAAGCGTGCTGCTGATGACGCTGCTAGTTTGCTCGATTTGATAGGTGGCGTAAGCGGCTTGTCTGAAACAGGTAATTCTTGGTATGCTCAGACTAATGAGATTAATAATTTGCAGTCTGGTGCATGCCCTAAGGAGATTATCTGGCGTGGTAATAAGACTAATGGTGCAGATGATTGGGACCTCGGTTTGAACCAGGAGGCTGACAACTTCCCTCCATCTCTCTATGGTAAGGGACGTATCAATCCTACTCAGAATTTGGTAGATGCTTTCCCTGCTGCCAATGGTTATCCTATCACAGATGAGCGCAGTGACTATGATGACTTGGATCCTTATAGTAATCGTGACCCACGCTTGGATCTCTACATTATCTATAATGGCTGCAAGTATAAGAGTGCAACCATCAATACCGACATCACCACTGCCAACAATGACAATGGACTGAATAAGATCGGTAACTCTACACGTACTGGTTACTATATGAAGAAGCTTCTTCGTGAGGATTGTAATCCTAATCCAAATGCCAAGAACGCACAGTATCACTATCCTGTGTATATCCGCTATACCGAGATCTTCTTGGATTATGCTGAGGCTGCCAATGAGGCTTGGGGACCTAAGGGCAATGGCACACATGCTTATTCTGCATACGATGTGATCAAGGCTATCCGTCATCGTGCAGGCATCACAGATGATTCTTATCTTGATGAGTGCGCTAACGACCAGGTTAAGATGCGTGAGTTGATTCGCAATGAGCGTCGTATTGAGCTCTGCTTCGAGAACAAGCGCTTCAATGACCTCCGCCGCTGGAAGGCTCCTATCAATGAGGCTGTTCATGGCGTGGAGATTTCTACAGAGGCTGGTATTCCACAGTTCAAGGATATCACAGTAGAGGAAAGAAAATACGACGACTATATGTATTACGGTCCTGTGCCACAGACTGAAATCCTCAAGTGGGATCAGCTGAAGCAGAATGCAGGATGGAAAATTACAAACGACTAACATTTTATAATGATGAAAACTATGAAGATGAATAAATATTTCTCAATGGCTGCACTCGGAGCCTTGGCTCTGACTTTCGGCTCTTGTGAGAACGGCACGCCTGAGTTTGACGACTACGAGGGTGGCACATCAGTCTACTTCGCCCGCCAAAACGTGGAGCGTGTATTGGTGTTGGGCAATGACGAGACTCGTGACAATACCAAGGACAACGAGCATATTATCAACATCGTGTCTACCATGGGTGGTGCTTACAATGGTAAGGACATCACACTGGATGTGGCTGTAGATAATTCGCTTTGTGACAACCTCTATTTCTCTGATGGCGTATCTCCTGTAAAGCCTATGCCTGCAGAGTATTACACCTTGGCAGGTAACACCATCTCTTATGGTGGCAACTTGCAGGGAAGATTACAGGTGAAGCTCAACGATGCTTTCTTCGCTGATCCTGCCTCTGTAAAGAATACTTATGTCATCCCTCTGATCATCAAAGATCAGAAGGGTGCTGGCAAGATCTTGACGGGTACTCCTTTCCAGGAGGGGGAAACTCCTGCGCTGACCAATAGCGATGCGTGGAAGACATTGCCTAAGAACTATGTACTCTACTGTGTGAAGTATATGAACCCTTGGGCTGGATTCTATCTGCGCCGTGGTACAGATAAGATTACTGAGAATGGTCAGACCACAGAGGAGAAGCGTGAGGGTGCAACTATTGAGAAGGACGAGGTTTGCCAGATTACTACCAAGAGCCTTACAGAGGCTATCTATCCTCTCACAGTCAAGAGAGTTGTGGGCAAGGATGCTGAGGGTAAGGATATCCTCAAGTCTTATACTTGCAACTTGAAGCTTACCTTTGCTAATGATGGTACTTGCACTGTTTCTTCCGAGACAGAGGGCGTAACTGCTACTGGTACAGGTAAGTTTGTGGAGAAGGGCGCTAAGCTGGCTTGGGGCAACAAGGATCGTGACATCCTGACTCTCCAGTATACCGTAGACTTCGGTGCTGTCAAGGTAGAGACAACCGACCAGTTTGTAGCTCAAACTCGTGGTAACACCAATGGTATTCCTACTTTCGATACTCAGTATATCGTAAAGTAAGCTGCGGTAATTATCAATTAAGTATCATCTAATAATAGGTAGATTATTATGAAATTGAAAAATATTAATTTTGGTTTAGGCTTGGTAGCTCTCTTGGCTTTGTCATCATGTGCTGATGACAAGTTCTCGGAGTACAGAACTGATATGACCAAGAACTTGAAGGAATATCAGTATCTTAACAACTATGAGCCTTTGAAGAAATATGTCGAAGACATGAAGGCTTCTGGCAAGTGCAATCCCGACTTTAAGTTGGGTATTGCACTGGCTGCGCCCGACTTCAACAAACAGGAGCTTGTATATTGCTTGGCTGGTAGCAACTTCGAGGAGATGACAGCAGGCAACGCCATGAAGTATGCTTCTTGTGTAAAAGATGATGGAACCTTTGACTTTAATACTGTTAAGGATTTCGTTACAAATGCACAGGATGCAGGTTTGACCATCTATGGTCATACGCTTGCTTGGCATTCTCAGCAGAACAAGAAGTATCTTAGTAAACTTATTGCAGATAAGGAAATTCAGGTAGACCCTAGTCAGAAAGTTGATAAGGAAGATGCTTATACCGACTTTTCTACCATGAATAGTTTCCCTTTTTATGTAATGGGCTATACTCCTGAAATCAAAGATGGAATTTTGATTAGCAAATATCCTGGAGATTGGTATCAGTATTTTGTAGTTGACAATTATCCTGTAGATGTTGATGCCAAGAGAGAATATAAGGTAACAGCTATGATCAAGGCTTCAGAAGATGGACAGATTGATGTGCAGACGGGTAACTGGGGAGCAACAACATCCCAGAAAATGTCTGTTTCTACACAGTGGAAAGAGCAATCTGTAACATTTAGTGGAATAACAACAGAAAAAGCTTTTGTCGTTTTCCAACCAGGAACTTTTGCAGGAGACATTTCTTGTAAGTGGGTAAAGGTAACTCATTCTGAGGCTCCAGTCATGGAGATTCCTGTTACGGTTGGTCATCTTACCTTCGATGACGATAACAACCTCGGTGGTTGGGGTATGGATAATACGCCAAAGATTGTAAATGGTGTTTGTGAGGTTGGTAACAACGCAGCCAAGGAAAACCCCTGGAATGCACAAGTTAACTATCAACCTGGTTTCGCTTTCGAGAATGGTAAAACCTATCACTTGAAGATGAAAATCAAGGGTTCTGTAGCTGGTGAATTTGGTGCTGGATTCCAGAATCCTGAAGGATACAAAGGCTGTGGTGACTTCCCTACCATCAAGGTTACAACTGATTGGAAGGAAGTTGATGTGACTACCACATGTAATGGTGACAATGCCTTGCGCCTGCTGCTGAATATCGGTAAATATGCGGGTACCCTCTATATTGATGATTTTGAAGTTTACTACACGAAGTCTGCTAATTCCATTCCTCTTACGGATGAAGAGAAGAAATCTCTTCTTACTGATGCAATGGGCAAGTGGATTGATGGTATGATGGAGGCTACTGATGGTTATGTCACATCTTGGGATGTTGTGAACGAGGCCCTTTCTGGTGAAGATAAAGATGGTGATGGCAAGTTCGACTTGCAGTCAGCTAAACGAGGCAACGTTTCTGCTGCCGATGCACAGAACAATTTCTACTGGCAGGATTATCTCGGTGACATTGATTATGTTCGCACTGCTGTAGCTGCAGCTCGCAAGAGTTTTGCCGCCCATAATGGTGACCCTGAGAAATTGAAACTCTTCATCAATGATTATAACTTGGAGAGCGATTGGGACGACAATGGCAAGTTGAGGAGTTTGATTCAGTGGATCAAGGATTGGGAGGCTGATGGTGTTACCAAGATTGATGGTATCGCATCTCAGATGCATATCTCTTGCTATGCTGATCCTAAAACTCAGGAAAGTAAGAAAAATCATATCGTCAAGATGTTGGAGTTGATGGCTGAAAGTGGCAAGCTTTGCAAGATTTCTGAACTTGATATGGGTTATGTTGATGCCGCTGGCAATAAAGTAACTTATGATCAGGTGACCGAGGAACAACACAAGGAAATGCGTGACCTCTACACCTTCGTTCTCCAGAAGTACTTCGAGATTATCCCTATTGATAAGCAGTATGGCATCACTCAGTGGTGTGCTACAGATTCTCCTAAGGATTCAGGTTGGCGCAAGGGTGAGCCTACAGGTCTCTGGGATCTCAACTATCTTCGCAAGCATACCTATGCAGGTTTCGCTGTAGGTCTTGGTGCTCCTGAATATTGGAAAGAAGCCAAGTAATTATTCTAAAAGACATTAGTTTTAGGTTTATCATACAAAGATTAACCGAAAAAAGATGTTAGTCGTTAAGGTTGGCTGTGTTGTGATGACACGGTCAACCTTTTT
>ERZ1031540.179-NODE-179-length-14341-cov-6.822134_pt1 | contig 14341 bp, 8 predicted proteins | sample MGYA00519031_ERZ1031540 | MGnify/ENA primary metagenome ERZ1031540 (study PRJEB33719, sample SAMN04261166) | wastewater metagenome | biome: rural village; feature: human; material: feces | host: Homo sapiens | place: El Salvador | collected 2013-01-07 ... | reverse complement strand
CAACGGACGTTTCGGCTTCGACTTCAGCTGACGCTCCCGATGCGTTGCTCCTCGTGAGTGAGCGCAAGACGCAGCGCTATCTGCTCTTCGACGACACGATGCGCCTCGTCGGTTGGACCAACATTGCCACGGGCGAAGTGAAGAGTCCGTACCCCAACCTCGACCCTAAGGCTTGTCGCATGTACGCCTTCGCCGGCATACACGCCCTCTCGCCCCGTATGCTGCCTTTGATGCAGCAGTTCCCCGACCGCTTCAGCATCATCGACTTCTACCTGCAGACCTGCGCCACCCATCGCATCGAAGGCTTCGCCAAAGACAACCTCCTGCTGATGGACATCGGCAAGCTCGACACGCTGGCACACGCAGAGGAGTTCCTGTTAAAAGTAAAAAGCCCCTCCCAACCCTCCCCGTCGGGGAGGGCTTAGTAAGGCCTGAAGAGGCTTAGGAGCAGTTTCCCATCGGCTTAGGAATGCTTAAAGAGGCTTAGGAGAAGGTTTCCCCTCGGCTTAGGAAGGCTTAAAGAGGCTTAGGAAGGCTTATCACCCAAAGGCTTAGTTCGGCTTAACCGCCGCCTAAAGGAGAAAAAAGAAACATCGAATACAAACAATAAAACCAACCAAAGTAATGCAACAGAAGATAATAATTCTTGATTTCGGTTCGCAGACCACGCAGCTCATTGGCCGCCGTGTGCGCGAGCTTGATACCTTCTGCGAGATTATGCCCTACAACAAGTTCCCGAAGGACGACCCCTCTGTCATCGGCGTCATCCTCAGCGGAAGCCCCTTCTCGGTTCACGACAAGGAGGCGTTCAAGGTAGACCTTAGCCAGTTCGTAGGACGCATCCCGGTGCTTGGCATCTGCTACGGCGCACAGTACATCTCTTACGCCGGCGGCGGAAAGGTGGAGGCAGCCGACTCTCGCGAGTACGGACGTGCCAACCTCGAGCACTTCGACGCCGAGAACCCTTTGTTCAAAGGCTTCGTGCAGAACTCGCAGGTATGGATGAGCCACGGCGACACCATCACCGCTATCCCAGAAGACTTTAAGTGCATCGCTTCTACAGCCAACGTGAAGTATGCCGCTTACGCTTCTACAAAGCAGCCGGTATGGGCAGTGCAGTTCCACCCCGAGGTGTTCCACTCGCTGCAGGGCACACAGCTCCTGAAGAACTTCGTGGTAGACATCTGCGGAAGCCGTCAGGACTGGAGCGCCGACTCGTTCGTAGAGACAACCGTAGCTGAGCTCAAGGCGCAGCTCGGCGACGACAAGGTGATCCTCGGACTCTCGGGCGGTGTCGACTCAAGCGTAGCAGCCGTACTCCTCAACAAGGCTATCGGCAGCAACCTCACATGTATCTTCGTCGACCACGGCATGCTCCGCAAGAACGAGTTCCGCGACGTAATGGAAGACTACAAGTGCCTCGGTCTTAATGTTATCGGCGTAGACGCAAGCGAGAAGTTCTTCTCAGACCTCGCAGGCGTTACCGACCCCGAGCAGAAGCGCAAGATCATCGGTCGCGACTTCGTTGAGGTGTTCAACGCTGAGGCTAAGAAGCAGACCGGCGCAAAGTGGCTCGCTCAGGGCACAATCTACCCCGACCGCATCGAGTCGCTTAACATCACAGGCAAGGTAATCAAGAGCCACCACAACGTAGGTGGTCTGCCTAAGGAGATGAACCTCAAGCTCTGCGAGCCGCTCAAGTGGCTCTTTAAGGACGAGGTTCGCCGCGTAGGTCGCTCAATGGGCATGCCCGAGCACCTCATCACACGCCATCCGTTCCCAGGACCGGGCTTGGCTGTGCGCATCCTTGGCGACATCACTCCCGAGAAGGTACGCATCCTCCAGGATGCCGACGACATCTATATCCGCGGTCTGCGTGAGTATAAGACAAAGCTCTCTGGCGATGACGCACGCCGCGTACTTGCTGCCGGCGTTCCTGCCGACATGCACGACGGCGAGATTGAGGTTTCGCTCTACGACCAGATCTGGCAGGCAGGCACAGTGCTCCTCTCTACCGTACGCTCAGTAGGCGTAATGGGTGACGAGCGCACATACGAGCACCCCGTTGCTCTCCGTGCCGTTACCTCTACCGACGCTATGACAGCTGACTGGGCTCACCTGCCTTACGACTTCATGGCTAAGGTGTCTAACGAGATCATCAACAAGGTGCGCGGCGTCAACCGCGTATGCTACGACATCTCGTCTAAGCCGCCATCAACAATCGAGTGGGAATAAAATTATAACTGGAAGATAGGCTGGAAGATTTCGCTTTTTTTAAGCAAATCTTCCAGCCTTTATTGTGCTCTAAATGTGAGAGTTGCAGCGCTGCTGGAAGATATGGCAGATTTTTTTTACTAACAAAAAAACAAGGGCTATCTTTGTAGACTGCCCTTGTCAAATATTATCTCGGAAAACACTCCAAGCGAATCGTATTTTACGGGAATGAATGCTTTGCCGTTTTTATCTATCATTCCCTGCTTGTCGCCGATAAAAACATACATGTTGTCATGGAATGTGCCATCTGGAGTGAAGGCTTCAGACACAATGTTGTTGTTTATCACGATTTTGTCGTAGATGGCTTCCTGAATGCTGTTGTTCTGTATGTCCATAATGCCCCATTTGTTGTTGGCTTTATAGAAAGCCCTCTCGTTGATAACGGGGGAGATATTTTTTCGTTCATGACGTAAGCCTTTTCTATGTCCCAAGGCTGGATGACAGTACCGTCAATGTTGTATATTCTGTACTTGCCGTCCTGTTCTACCCAAGCCATATTGTAAGAGCCGACATTATAGAAGTTGCCTATGTTGGAATATTCGAAAGGAATGATGATGTTGTTCTGTCCGTCAATCATACCTTCCTTTCCGTTATAGGTAGCACGCATCGGAGCATCTTTTGAATAGCTCTCCAACTTGTCGTAGATACATGGGATGAGATACGCATACTATGTCGTTTTCTTATAACCCCAGTTTCTCAATCTTGTTGTATATTGTTTTGCGGTCTACGCCGAGCAGACGGGCGGCTTTGGCTTTGTTGCCGTTGGTCTGTTGCAGAGCGGTGATGATGCGTTGGCGCTCCGTGTCCTCGTCGTGCAGTTGCAGGACGTTGTCGGTGCGTATCTGTCCCATCGCCAGCGTCAGTTCGGCGGTGGTGATCTGCGAGCCGCGTGTGAGCAGCACCGCACGCTTCACCACGTTGTTCAGTTCGCGGAGGTTGCCGGGCCATGAGTGTGAGGCGAGCATCTCCGCAGCGCCAGAGTCGAAGCCCTCAACGTTGCGGTTCAGCTCCTCGTTCGCGTGACGGATGAAGAGGTCGGCGAAGAGGAAAAGGTCGCTGCCACGCTCCGAGAGCTTGGGCATGTAGATGGTGAACTCGTTGATGCGATGGTAGAGATCCTCGCGGAAACGGCCCTCGCTGACAGCCTCCTCAAGGTTTTCGTTCGTAGCGCAGACAAGTCGGATGTCGATGTCTATCTCCTTCGTTCCGCCGACGGGTCGGATGCGACGCTCCTGCAGCGCACGCAGCAGTTGCACCTGCACTTCGTAGCTCAGGTTGCCCACCTCGTCGAGGAACAGCGTGCCGCCGTTGGCTATCTCGAACGCGCCGCGCTTGTCGGCGTCGGCGCCCGTGAACGCTCCCTTCTTATGACCGAAGAACTCGGATGCTGCAACGTCGCGTGGAATCGCTCCGCAGTCGAGTGCGAAGAACGGACGGTCGTGGCGCTGACTGAGGTCGTGAATGCGGTGAGCCACGTACTCCTTGCCGGTGCCCGACGCTCCGAGTATGAGAACGGACATTGGCGTCGGAGCCACCAGCTCTACGTAGCTGTATAGCTGTCGAGAGGCTTCGCTCTTGCCCTCGATGTAGCGAGGTGCGGCTTCCGAGTTTTGAGTTTTGAGTTTTGAATTGTGCGCCGTTGGCGCATTTTGAGTTGTAGAGTTTTGAATTGTTGCTTTGCTTTGTTGTGTGTTCTGCTCCATCGCATCGTTAATCTTCTGCAGCAGAATGTCGGGCTGCACAGGCTTTGCTATATAGTCGGCAGCGCCCGACTTCATGGCGAGCACTGCGTTCTGCACCTCCGCATAGTTTGTCATCACGATGAACGGCGCATTGATGCTGTGCTCGTGCATCCAAGCCAGCAGTCGGAGGCCGTCGTGATCGGGCAGTCGGAGGTCGGAGAGCACGAGGTCTACGCTTTTCATGTCCACGAACAGCTTCACGGCAGCACCCACCGATGTCGCCTTGTCCACCTCAAATCCCTTTCGGCGCAGCCATGTTTGTAGCATTGTGCCGAAAGCGATATCGTCTTCTACAATCAGTATATGTCGCATAGTATTTCCTTAAGTTTCTCTATCAGTTGTTTTGTCAATCTTTCGCGTTCTTGTTCGTTAGGGGGTACTGTTGTTTCCTCAGGGGGTGCACTTGTCTCCCCAGAGGGTGTAGTTGTTTCCCCAGGGGGTGCACTTGTCTCCGCTCGGCTTTCGCCGCTTGCCAGAGCAAGAAGTGCACCAACCAAGATGTTCTTTTCTTCGCTTTGTGGGTGTTGTTGCTTTGTTGGTGCACCTCCAGGTTGTTGTATTGGTACACTTGAGACAAGTGCACCCCCTGGGGTTTGCAGTGGTGCGACCCATGCGTTCTCACCTGGTTCAATCATCTCGAGCAGCGGCAACGCCTTGTGCGCCGCCTTCGCAACGCGCTCCGGGTCAGAACCGTCGCCAATCATCTCTAAGTATTCCTCTATCGACTTGCGTATGTCGCCTATAATCTGCGCTTCCGCTTCGGGGTCGCCGTCGGTGAAGGGAAGGAGAGCGGTTTTGAGTTTTGAGTTTTGAGTTTTGAGTTTTGAATTATTCTCGGCTTCGCCTGCGATGTTGAGTTTTGAGTTTTGAGTTTTGAGTTTTGAATTGTTCTCGGCTTCGCCTGCGATTGTGAGTTTTGAGTTTTGCTCTTTCTCGGAAACCCTTACTGCAGCGCCCGTCAGTTGACAGATGGTGGCGGCGAGCGTCTGCACCGAGAACGGCTTGAACAGACAGGCGTCGAAGCCGTCGCTGCGCAGTTGCGGCATGATGCTCTGCTCGTGTGCCGTCATAGCCACGAACTTCGTGCGGTGTACGGACTTGTCGGTTGCAGACGTAGCAGACGATGCGGTGCGTATGCGGCGCATTATCTCGCTGCCGTTCATCTCCGGCATCTCGATGTCGGTGAACACAATGTGCGGATTCTTCTCCACAGCAATACTGATGGCTTCGTCAGCGTGTATGGTCGTCGTGATGTCGAACTGCACGCCGTCGATGCGCCGAAGCATCTCGTTGAGAAGCTGACCCTGCAGGCGGTCGTCGTCTACTATCACCACGGAGATCGTGGGTTGAGATGTTGAGGTGTTGTGGTGTTGAGAATTGCCTTTAGGGGGTGCACTTGTCTCAAGTGCACCAACCAAGCAATCTGGTTGACTTTGTTTGCTTTGTTGGTGCAGTTCTTTGCTTTGTTGGTGTACTTCTTGCTCTGGCAAGCGGCGAAAGCCGAGCGGAGACAAATGCACCCCCTGAGTATGTTTGCTTTGTTGGTGCAGTTCTTTGCTTTGTTGGTGCACTTGTTGCTTTGTTGGTGCACTTGAAACAAGTGCACCCCCTGAGTGTATCCCCTGATTAGTGACCACCTTTACCGGCAGACACACTCTGAACGTCGTGCCCTTGCCCTTTGTCGACGCAACATTTATTCTGCCGCCGAGCAGCGTCACAATCTCGCGAGTGATAGTGAGTCCGAGGCCCACGCCCTCCTTGCCTTGAGCGCCGGGCAGACGCGTGAAGGCGTTGAACACACTCTGCAGTTCTTCGGGTGTCATGCCGCAGCCCGTGTCGCTCACGCTCAGCGTCATCCAACCGTTCAGAACGGTTATGCCGACACGCACCTCGCCCTCGTCTGTATATTTGATGGCGTTGCTCACGAGGTTGTTCACGATCTGCTTGATGCGGAACGCGTCCGAACGGCAGAACATATCCTCCGCAACGTTTATATCTGTAGCCAAGCGCAGCTGTTTAGCCATAGCCAGCGGCTGCATCTGCGCCACACACTCGCTGACGAGCGCAGTCGGCTGGAAGCTCACCTCGTGTCGCTCCGCCTTTCCGCTCTCCAGCTTATGATAGTCGAGCAGCGCCGACACCAGTTGCAGCAGATGATTAGCCGATCCCGATATGCTCTGCAGGTAGCCCACAGCCTTCGGACGGTCTACATACTCGCTGAGCAGGTCGATGAAACCGGCAATCGACGCCGCCGGCGCCTTTATGTCGTGCGTGATGGTGAGCAGCAGTCGCTCTCGCTGCTGCATGATGCGCTCCGTCTCCGTCTTCGCTTCAAGAATGCGCTGACGGTCGCGGCGCTCGCGCTTTATGTCTCTGAGGATGTACACCACGAGAATTGCCGCCGAGAGAATCGCCAACAGTCCCAGCACCGCAATTCTCACGATCATGGCACGTCGCGAACTGATAGCCTTGCCCACAACACGCTGCATGGCGTTGTGCTCGTCGCTCTGTATGTCCTCCAGTAGCTGCCATGTGCGCTTCGTCAGCTGAATGCTCACCAGCTGCAGACGGTCGTTTCGCGTACTGATGATGCCCTGCTGGCGGTCGTTGGCGCGCTGCTGCTCGCTATGAATCTCGGCAAGCGCATTAGCCACCGAGTCGGCGATGTTCAGTCGGTGATGGATGGTGTCGGTAGACGGCTGATGCGTCAGTCGGGTAGTGCTTATGGTGTCGGTGCGTTGCTTGCGGAAGGCGTCGCCCAGACGTCTGAAGAAGCCGCGTTTCGTCTTCACCACCTCGTACACCGTCTCGTGCTGTTCGTGGCGCTCCTTCGTCTGCGGACTAATCACTATCGAGTCGCGTCCGCTGTGCAGCGCCTCCACCTTATTGTTATAGTAGATGTCGCGGCTGTTGTTTTTCAGTACGTTCATCACGAGCAGCGTGTTCTCGCGTTTCGCTATTAGCAGTGCCATTAGTGTATCCAACCGCTGCTGTTTCAGCGTGTCGTTCAGTAGCGGGCGTAACTTACGTGCGTGCCTTTTCGAACCGCTGAGTGCGCGGTCGAAGCGTTCCCATTTGCTTGCGTCGCCGAGCAGCACGCTGCGTTCGGCATTGGCGGTCTCTAGCATCGAAAACACGAGCGAGTCGACAATGTCGCGGCGTGCCATAAAGCGCTCCGAGGCGTGGTTTACCGCCGACAACGAACGCGTGTTGTCGTATACCATCCATGTGGCAGATAGCAACACGATGGCGAGCAAAGCGTAGCCTACAAGTATTTTTATTCTGGTGCTGAACATATATGCTTCAAAATTCTTATTCCTATATTCTGTATAACGCAGAATCTTGGCTTTTATTTTATAAAACATTCGTTGGTGGTAGAAAACAAAAAGTCTGCACCATTCTTGTGCGAACAAGAACGATGCAGACTGAAAGGAATTAGTGTGTTGTTATTTATGTCTGAAACCCTTACCTTCTCTTAAACCACAGCCGGAGCCTCTGTGCCGGTTGTATCTGTAGATGTAGAGTCCATGAGCATTACGCTCGAGAAGAGGTGTGCTGTAGAGTCAACCGAGTCGGTTGAGTCGCTGAGCATAGCCACTTCTTCAGGAGTTGCCTGCTGTTCTGCCGGCTCACCCTCTGCCGGAGCGCCTACTGTGTCGGCTGTGTCAACAACGGTTGAGTCAACCGGCATGTTCAAACCAAGCTCTGCCTTAGAGCTACCTGCAAATACGTTGCTTACTGATACCATAACGAAAGCTGCGAAAGCTACAAATACTAACTTCTTCATATTCTTAAATTTTTAATTGTTAATTATAATGTTTATCTGTAGAACTCCGTCTTGAACTGATGTTTGTTCGTTGCGTCGTTCACTTAATAGAATGCAATCTGCGTGCCAGAATATGAAGTGTTTTGCGTAAGTGTTTGATAGTCAGTGTGAATAAAAATTTTTAGTGCTTTGGCATAGACTAAAAAGTTGTGGAGAAGTGTGGAACAAGTGTAGAATAGTTCCACACTTTTGTGTGGAGAAAAGTCATTGTTAGTGTGTAGAAAAGTCATCGTCAACCGAACGCCGCCCGATCGGACGGCGAACGGAATCTGATCGGACGGCGTTCGGAATCTGATCGGACGGCGAACGGAATCCGATCGGACGGCGTTCGGGTGACGATGAAAAAGCCTTAGATTATTGCCAAACAAACTTGAAGGTCTTTGTAGCTGTCGGCGTCTTTACGCTGAGCAGATACACGCCCTTTGGCAGTTGCGGCACGGCAACAGACAGCGTTTCGCCTGCCGAGCGTTTGCCGAGCGGCTTGCTGAACAGCGTGCTGCCCGTCATGCTTGTGATGCCGAGCGTAGCCTGCGTGTCGCGAGCGAAGCCCAATACGATGTTTCCGTCTGCGATGCGCACCGTTCCGTCGAACGGCATGGCAACGCTCACGCAGCCCGTCTCCTGCTTTTCGATGCACTGGCGCAGTCCGTCGAGCGCGTTAATCTTGCCGTAGCCCCAGTTGCTGTCGGGCGCCGTAGCCGTAAAGCTGTCCTTGCGTGCCGTGTTCTGCACAATCTCGTGCAGCTGTTCGGGCGTGAGTTGCGGATAAGCCTGCAGCCATGTAGCCACAATGCCTGCCACGAACGGCGACGCCATCGACGTGCCCTGCATATAGCCGTACTGGTTGTAGCGACCGAAGTTCTCGTTGTATTCGGCGTACATCAAATTGCCCGATGCGTCGTTGTTAGACACGGCAGAGATGATGAAGCAGCCCGGCGCCGTAATGTTCGGCTTCATGCGTCCGTCTACTGTGGGGCCGTAGCTCGAGAACGAACTCAGGTCGCCCACGGTCTCCTGCAGCGTAGCCTGCTGTCCGCCGTTTGTCGTGTACTCATTGCGTGTGGTGTACGAACCCACGGTGAGTATGCGCTTGCCCGTTCCGCCAATCTCGCAGAGCGTGGACGACGCTGCGTCGGGCGCCGAGAAGCCCTCTATGTCGCGCGACTCCAACGCCAGATACGTATTGTCCGACCAAATGTTCACTCTGCCCGCCGTCTTCGGCGTCACGGTGAGCGCTATGGCGTAGTTGTTGCGTATCGAGGTGAGCGCAGATGTCAGCACCACGTGCGGCTTGCCGTTGAGCGGACTCACCTCCGAAGCCACCTTCCACGTGCCCGTAGCGTACTTGCCGAAGTCTACATTCGTGACGCCCTCCGCCGGATAAACGGTCGTAGACCGCGCATCCTTCTTGTTGAACGTGCTGTAGGCGGCGATGTCTACGGTGAAGTCGACGCCCTTCTCGCCCCAAATCTCTATCGTGCCGCCCGAAACCGAGTTAGACGGCGCCACCTTGTACTTCACGAACGTGCGTAGCGGCGCAGCGTCGGCTGTAGCGAAGGTATGGTCGATGTGGAAGGCGTCGGTGCGGTGGTTGCCGGCAGCGCCCACGATGAGGCGGCCCGGTCCCTGCATGGCGTCGGTCATGGTGTCGAACGTAGAAGTGCCGTCGTGCGGTCCGTCTTGGTTGCCCAGACTGAGGTTGACGACGCACGGCTTGCCCACCTCGTCGGCATAGTCGAAGATATACTGCACGGCGTTGCTGATGTCGGCGTTGGTGCTCGCGTTCAGGTCGAGCGCCACGAGCACGATGTCGGCGTCGGGCGCATTGCCCACGTACGCCCCGTCCTTGTAGGCGTCGCTACCCGCAGCTATGGCAGCCACGTGCGTTCCATGCGAGTTAGAGTCGCTGTCGCCCTGCGCCTTCTCTATCAGTTCGGGCGTGTTCAGCTCAATGCCGTAGCCGTACTTCGCAGGAGCCGAAGCGCCGTCGAGCGTCGTAGCGCCCTGCTCCCACACACGCTTGATGCGCAGTGCTCCGTCGGCAGGGCGGCGGAAAGCTGCGTGCATATAGTCGAATCCGGCGTCGACCACGCCCACAACCACGCCCTCGCCGGTGTATGCCTTCGGCAGGTCGGTACCTTTGTGTAGCTGGTCGGTGCCAGCCTCCTGGCGCGCGAGGTTGAGCATCTGCGTTGCGCCCGAAGTAATCTGGATGTACTCTACACCCTGCTGCTTAGCCAGACGCTGCAAGGCGTCGAACGTGAGGCGCACGGTAGCCGTATTGGCGTTCTCGGCGATAGGCGTCACACCCAACTGCTGCCACGATGTGCGCGCAGGGTCGATTGTTACGTATGCTGAAAGCTGACTGCTTGCGGCGCCCACTGCAGCGGCTTGCGCTGCGGGCGACTTAAGCAGGGTGGGGGAAGCGACGGCAATAGCCGTGCGAGGCGAAAGCGATGCCTGCGCCAACGCTGAGGCTGGCGCGAGCAACATCGTTGCACCTATTATATATATGTATGACTTGCGCATGATATACCTTATTATATTATATGTATCTGTTTTCGGCTGCCCTTATTACTTCACGAGCACCTTCTTTGTGGTCTGCTTGCCGTCGGCAGTCACCTTCACGATGTACACGCCCTTGGCAAGATCGGCGTTCTCCACCTGCGCACCAGCGAGGTTGTACACCTGCAAGCGGTCGTATGCTCCGCCAACGTGCACCTTTCCGTTGCTTACGAAGATGCTAACGCTCTGCTCAGCCTCGGCGCTGTTCACGTCGGTAGGCTTGACGAAGCCCGTCTGCTTGTACGACTCGCCCAGGCGCGCCTCGCAGCAGTTGTAGATAGTGTGCTTGTTGTTGTCGTTCTGGTCGAACTCGCCTATGTAAGCCACGACGCTCATGTCCTTCAGCACAGCCTCGACGTTGTTCTTGGTCTCGTCGGCATAATAGCTCGAGTGGATGCTCTCGGGTATGGTGATGGTTTTCTCCCACGAAAGCAGTTGACCCGCTTTTATGTCCTTCACCGCGTATCCCCATGCGTTGCCCGTCACCGTTCCGCGGAAGGTGCGGTTGTGTATGTAGTTGTCTCCGCCGCTCGCCTGACGCGCTTCGATGCCGTCCTGCACAAGGTATACGTTGAAGACAGAGCTGTTGTGAGGCACGGTCTTGTGAGGCAGCACGTAGAGTTTCACGTTCAGTTCGCGTGTGCTCTCGTCCAGTGTGGTCTTGAGGTAGAGCGAAACGTACGGCTCCTTGGTGTCGGCGTAGTAGATGGTGGAAAGTAGGCTGTTGACGTCGGTGGCGTTCACTATCGGCGTAGTGCTTACGTTGGCGTAAGTGTTGCGGTTGACCATTGCCGCCGGTGCGAAGGTGCTCGACGTGTTAGGGTAGAAGAATATATATGTAGGGTCTTCGCTCATTGTGAACATGTCGGGCTTGTAGCCTACGTGGTGAGCCACCTCAACGACGTTCTTCTCTGTCTTCTTGATGGCAGCCTCAATGTTCAGATGACCGCCCGGACATTGTGAGCAGCCCTGACCCGTGAACGCTTCGAGCAGCAACGAGCGCTCCATAGTCTTCGGGTAGAGGAAGAGGTTGGTGCTGACGCTGTTGTCCGACGTGTCGGTCTCCTTGCCCGTTCCGTTCACGTTAGCGATAGTTACGCTGAGGCTCTGCTCGCCCTCGTTGCTTGTGTCCACGTCTTTGAGGTCGAAGCTGTAGCCCTCCTTCGGCTTGATGCTGAGGTCGGCGAAGTGCTGTGTGGTCTTGTTGTCGCCCACCTCTACGATGGCGTCGAAGCTGGTTATGTCCGTCGTGCCGGCGTTCACGAAGCAAGCCGAGAAGTTGCAGTTGTCGCCCGCCTTGTAGTAGCCTTCGAAGTTGCTCTGAGCGATGATGGCGTCGGTATAGTCGCCCACGTTCTCGGCGTTGACGAAGATGAGCGCGCTGCCCTTGTTCATGCCGTAGGTGTCTACCCACGCTCCGTCCTTGTAGCCGTAGTTGCAGCCCTCGATGTCGTACGAACCGTCCGACATGAGCACCTTGTATGTCGTAGCAACTTCGGTTGTGTAGCCTACGTATAGACAGTCCTCATCGCCGGTTATGGTGTACGGCTTATCGAGCGTCCACTTTATCTTGCTCAGCGCCTTTTTCACCTCAACGGTTCCCTCGGCGATAGGTGTGCCGTCGAGCTGCTTGGTGAGGAAAACGTGCATCTTCTTGTCGGTGACATTCTTGCTGCCCAACACGAACTCGGCGAAGTCGATGGTCTTGCCCTTCAGAGCCTGCAGCTTGGCGTGGCTCAGGCGCATAGCCTGCCCCTGCTTCTCGGTGCTGCCGAGGCGGAATACGTTGTTGCGCGAAATCTCATCTTTAGAGTAGCCGATGTTGGTGGCGTTGATGTTCCCTGCTACGAGGAGGAGGGAAGCGATGCTAAGTAGGGTTTTTCTCATAGTATATATTAATTAATTGTTCTTTTGCTTGTTAGTATCAAATTTATTCACATTCTCTTTATTTAATAACGTGTAATAACTATTCGCTAACAATTTGCTTGCAAATGTACGGCTTTTTGCAAATATACGCAACAATTTAGTTGAAAATACCCCTATTTAGGCTTGTTTTTAAAAAGTAATTGTGTATCTTTGCAATGTGGTAGACCGCGTTTGGGTAATTGAAATAGTCTTTTATCGCTAAACTTGCGCTGTCTTAACGCTATTAATAATCAAAAAAACACAGAATTATGGAAAAACGTTTACTTTATTCGGTAGCAGCCATGGCGTTGATGCTTGGCTCTGCAGCCCCGACATTCGCACAGAAAGTAGAGACACAGAACCGATTCTTAGTGAAGGCTGTCACATTTGGCAGTCAGATGGGCGATATGCCCGAAGACCTCGACTCTAAGCGCGAGTATTATTACTACAACACCGACGGCAAGTTGGTAGGCAGTTCTACCTATGGACGCAACTACACCGACGGTGGCTATTCGGACACCTTCTCGCTCACCGACATCGAGAAGATTGTCTTCGATGTAAACGGCAACATGACCAACAAAGACTTCTACCAGTATGGCGACTATGACGACGGCGACTACGCTTTCCGTAAGACACAGAACTGTGAGAGCTATACATACGACGCGCAGGGCAGACTGGCTACAGACACTACCTCGATGCGCATCAACGAGTATACGTACAACGACGACGGCACGCTGCAAAAGGTTACGTCGTACAACAAACGCACAAAGAAATTTGTGCAGGAGATTACATACACTTATGAGAATGGACGGGTTACTCACTACTCGTCTACCGGACAGTATTACGAGTTTGAGGCTGACCTTAAGTACGACGCAGACGGCAACAAAATAGAAGAATACCAGTATGCGAAGTCGGGCGAGAATGTGAAGCCGCGTCAGCGCGAGACCTGGACATACACCGACGGTGTGCTCACGCTCTACATGAAGTACCGCTACGACAGTAAAGGTGCGGAAGTGGCTGACTCGAAGAAAGAGTATGTCCCCGTGGAGAACAACATGAACGTTATGGATGTTAGCGACTATACCTACAATTCGGTTAAGGACACATGGAACAAATGGGGCTTGACCGTGCGTCAGACCTACCGCGACTTCAGCGGAATGAAGGAAGCTACACAGACGATGCTTCTCTCGGCTACACCCGACAAGAAACTCAAGAACACTATTAACCTGCAATTCACAGCTCCGAAAGCCGGTCTCGTTCATGGCTGCAAGTTTGTAGTCTACCGCGACTGCGTGGCTCTCGACACGCTCGACCTTGCCGACGTTATGGATCCCGCGACAAAGCAGTGCTCTTATCAGGACAAGGAACTCAAGAGCGACACATACACTTACTTTGTTCAGCCGCTTTTCGCCCTCACAAACGGCGAGATAAGCGATGCTACTGCCGACTCGGAGTGGGTGGGCTACTATACTTCTACGCCTATGGACGTGAACGTGGCTCTCGCTACGGAGCTTCCTGCCGTTACCGACCTGAAGCTCGTAGGTGGCGAGGTGAAGCGCATTGGTTCTATCATGAGCCAATTGATAGAATACTACGCTGATCTCGAATGGAAGAACCCGGCTAATCTCGAAGAACTCGGCTTCGTGAGAAACGATGTTGCCTTCGTGGGTATGGGTCTCTCTGACACTAAGTTGGAAGGCGCTGCTGAGTCTGCCCGAGTGCAGATTATGGACGACGAGATGCAGGTGTATGTCATCACAACATACAAGTACGGCAAGGCTTACTCTGACGCCATCACCGTTACTGTTAAGGACATCGAGAAGTACAACGGCGTGGAGAGCGTTACAGCCGATGGCGTAGTGAAGGCTACATTCGCAGGCAACACAGTGCAGCTCAGCGATGCCGCAAACGTATCGGTTTACTCTGCTGCAGGCGCTAAGGTGTACGCAAAGCAGAATACATGCAGCGTGGCTCTCGGTCAGCTTCCGGCTGCTACCTATATAGTATGTGTAGAGAAGGACGGCAAGAG
>ERZ1031540.178-NODE-178-length-14358-cov-6.041879_pt1 | contig 14358 bp, 12 predicted proteins | sample MGYA00519031_ERZ1031540 | MGnify/ENA primary metagenome ERZ1031540 (study PRJEB33719, sample SAMN04261166) | wastewater metagenome | biome: rural village; feature: human; material: feces | host: Homo sapiens | place: El Salvador | collected 2013-01-07 ... | reverse complement strand
TCTTCAAGTAGATTTCCTGCATTTTCTGCATCAAAATGTTTGCAAAACTCGTCTATAATACAAAATAATTTCCAAAAAACAAAGGTAACTAAAAGGGCTGACACTTCTCACGAAGTATCAGCCCTAATTTATTTTGTATGAAAAGTTTTAGCAGACAGCAATAATTTCTTATCCCGAACTGGGGTAAACTAGTTTTATAACTAGTTTTGAATAAAAAAACAACAACATTAAAGGGGTGCTTTGAGGCATCCCTTTTTATTTAACCCCTATGAATTCCCCTACCACTCTGCCTTCCACTCAAAGTGCAGGGGGGCGCCAGTGGTGGGATGATGGAAATCGATGGCTTCGGCATGGAGGTAGAGACGGGAAGAAGGGGAGCCATATAGGGTGTCGCCCTTGATGGGAGCATCAAGACCAAGGGGGTGGGCACAATGGAGGCGAAGCTGATGGGTGCGACCGGTATGGGGATAGAGGATGATGCGAAGGTCGGTGTCTAAGCGCCACTCGGTGAGGGTGGGTTTGCCGTGCTCGAAGTCTACTTTTTGGCATGGACGATGCATGTAGTCGGGAGCGAGAGGTAGGGTGATGGTGCCACAATGAGATGCTGAGGGTGTGTTGGGTTTGCGCGACAAGAGGGCTACATATCGTTTTTGTATCTTGTGCTCGGCAAACTGGCGTTGGAGATTGTGATAGGCAGTTTCGTTGAGGGCAACGAGCATGATGCCACTCGTAGCCATGTCGAGTCGATGGACTATCAACGGTCCGTGGGCATGGGGATATTTCTGCATGATGATGGTCTTGACCGACTCTTTGTTGCTTTTGCCTGGCACACTAAGCATGCCTTCGGGTTTGCCTACGACAACGATGTCGCTGTCGCTATACAGTATTTTCAGTTGTCGGTCGGTGTTGTCGCTGTCTATATGGTCGGGCTCTACTTCTATTCCCTGGAGCATCCAGTCTAAGATAGGTTTGCAACGACCTTGGCAGGCAGGATAATAGCTACCATGCTTACGGATAACGCCACGTGGCGATTCGCCCACCCACATCATAGCCATAAGGCGAGGTTTGAGTCCTTGCTTGAAGGCGTATTGCAATAGGCGCGGTTCACAACATTCGCCACTCCCTGATGGAGGAATACCGATGGCGGTGTTTTTGAATATGTCGATGAGATTTTTGCTCTCGCCACGCCCATTGAGCATAACGAAATGCTGAAATAGCCAATGCTGTAGGCTGTCAGAACGTTGTTGGCGTTCGGACTTTAAGGTTTTTATTTTGTCGGCAATAGAATTGTATTGGACAGAGATTTTGTCGATATCTTCCTTGCAGCGAGCTTTGAGTCGGCGGAGTTCGGCTTTGAGGTGTTGGCTCTCTTTTATCATCTGGGCTTCGTCGGCAGGAGTTAAAGAACCTTGCTGTCGGCGACTGTCGCGAAGGAGTTTGGCGTCAGTCATCTTTGTTTTGAAATCCTCTATCTGCTTCTTGCATAGACGCTCAGAATCAGCAAGCAACAACTTAAGCGAAGCAAACTCTTCGCTATTTTCCATATCAGAAATCTGCTTGTTGATGGCGGAGATGTTGGCTTCTTCTTGCTTAAAATATCCTTGTGGCGAGAGGTAGGAGAATACTGGTGGCACAAAACCGGGCAAGGTGTCTCTATCGCCAATCTGTCCGCTGAAGGCGGCGAGGTAGCTTAGGTTGCCTGCTTGGTCTTCAACGATGAGCACTCCTATCATCTTGCCTTTCTGAAGCTCTATCCTCAAAGCATTATCATTCTTTGCCATAGCGTTGAGTCGTTGCTCGACTTCTGCCATGGCTTGCTTGCAAAGGGGATGGGGAGTGTAGAAGAAGGGGTTGGGGAAAAGCCTCTCCCCCAGCCCCTCCCCAAAAGGGAGGGGAGTGATTAGACTATTTGGTTGAGATTGAGACTTGGATTGAGAATCTAACTTAGATTGAGAATCAGATGGAGAATTAGGCATAAAAGCTCAAATAATTATTGTTCGAGACTTTTCATAAGAGGTTCTGCCAACACCTTTGCATCAGGATGTGGAGCACCGGTGGTGCCAAGGGCACGAAGGTCGAAGAAATGATGCCAATCGGAGATGAAGGCGGTGTGGACAAGCTCGGTGTTGGTGTCGAGAGGTAATACTACGCGAGCCTCTTGTGGCTTACGACCTGCTGCAATGAGATTCATATAGGTGCGCTCGGCAGCCATGTTGGCAAAGAGCCAGTTCTCGTATTCCGATGCTGTGCCTTGGGCAACCTTTGTGCTCAGAGCTACGAAGTCGGTGGTAGAAGCCACTTTGTCTTCAAGCTCTGAAATCCAAGTTGGAAGGTTGATAGAGATTTCGCCCGAGAATTTCTCCTTAGAATAGTTGCAATAGCGAGTAGACTGCTCAGCCATAGAGTTGGCACGATGGCGGTTGAACTCGCGGGTGATGGCAATCTGGGTGGTGAAATGCACGGTGATGCGAAGGTCGTGGTGGGCAGTAGGTTCGCAGAACAGCTGCAAATCGTCCATCCAGCCATTCTCTTCGAGCACTCTAAGGTTTGTGGTGACATAGTCGGTGCCATCGACATGCTTATAATGCGAGAACTTATTGGCTTTGTATTTCTCCAGCCCCTCACCCTTTAGATAGACTGTGCCATGTTCGAGCATGGCGGTATGCTTGCTCTTCATCATGCGCTCAACGAAAGGTTGTGCCGAATCAGCGGTGGCATTGTTTTCGCTCTTGTAGCATACTCTTCCTGCGCGTTCTATCTGCTTGTACATACCAAGGAGTCCTGGCTCCTGATGCCATATTTCGAATGAAGGGTTTATGATGTTCATTTTTTGTATTATAGCTTTGCTTAATGTGTTGAAATTTAGATTGCTTTGTTTTCAGCCTACAGTTCCAAGCCATCGAAGGCTGGAGCAGAGATACACTTCATGTTTTTCTCCAACTGTGCCACGCTGCTTGCTCCTACTAACACGCTTGTGATGCCCTGCTGATGGAGAATCCAGGCGAGAGCCATTTCGGCAAGAGTTTCGCCACGTTTGCCAGCCTCTTGGTTCCATGCCTTTATCTTTGCCAAGAGTTCTGGAGTCAGAGCGCTATGCTTAAGGAAATGCTCTTTTGCCATACGGCTGTCGGCAGGAATGCCATTGAGATAGCGGTCGGTGAGCAAGCCTTGAGCCAAAGGCGAGAAGCTGATGAAGCCAATGCCGTGGGTGTGGCAATAGTCGAGGATGCCCTCTTCGATAGGTTCGCGATCGATGAGGTTGATGCGACCCTGATAGATTAGCAATGGCACATCGTGGGCACGCAGATATTCGTCGGCTACCTTTAATGCTTCGAGCGGCCAACGGCTGATGCCTACATAGAGAGCTTTGCCCTGACGCACGATGTCGACCAATGCCTGGAGGGTTTCTTCGAGCGGTGTGTTGGGGTCGTAGCGATGACTATAGAACAAGTCGACATAGTCGAGGTGCATGCGCTTTAGGCTCTGGTCGAGACTTGCCATAAGATATTTGCGCGAGCCCCAGTTGCCATAAGGTCCAGGCCACATATCGTAGCCTGCCTTGGTAGAGATGAAGAGTTCGTCGCGATAAGGACGAAAGTCGCTATCCATGAGTCTACCCAAGGTTTCTTCGGCAGAACCATAAGGAGGTCCGTAGTTGTTGGCAAGGTCGAAATGCGTAATGCCATGGTCGAAAGCATAGCGTGTGATTTCGCGGCTACGCTCCATTGGGTCTACACCTCCGAAGTTGTGCCAAAAGCCGAGTGATATTTTTGGCAACATCACTCCCGACTTGCCGCAGCGACGATACATCACGTCGGCATTGTCGTAGCGCGAGGAGAGAAACGGCCTCACCCCCAGCCCCTCCCCATTAGGGAGGGGAGTGATTAGACTATTTGATCTAGATGTTGGAGTTGACATTGTGGGTAAGTTTTAATATTATTTTTAAGAGTTTATCTTGCTATCCACTCCCCTCTCAATTTTGGGAGAGGGGGCGCGGGTGAGGATATTATTTATCGTTTTCGATGAGATTAAGCAGATGTTCTACAGCTTCAGCCTCTGGGATATTTTTCTCTACGCAAACTTGCTTCTTGTAGAGCGACACCTTACCAGGACCAGCACCAACATAGCCATAGTCGGCATCAGCCATTTCGCCCGGACCGTTTACTATACAGCCCATGATACCTATCTTCAAGCCCTTGAGGTGCTTGGTGGCAGCCTTTATGTTGGCGATGGTTTGCTGAAGATTGTAGAGAGTGCGACCACAACCAGGACACGAGATGTATTCGGTCTTGGTGCTGCGCAATCGTGCAGCCTGAAGAATTCCGAAAGCAGTATCTTCGATGTCGGCAGCCGAGATGTTGCCATTGTTCATGAGCCATATGCCATCGGTGAGTCCATCCATCATCAACGCACCCATATCGGCAGCTGCATCGAGCTGGAAGTGCTCCTTGTTGTCGAGAGCATACATTTGGGCAAACACCACAGGATTGAATACTCCTGCCTCCATCATCTCGTGGACTAAAGCACGCTGAGAGGCAAGGCGGTTGGCATGGTTTGTGGTGCAGACCACTACAACCTCAGGATGCTGACGCAGGCAAGCGAGATATTCGTCGGCAGGGTGTGGATATTGGAGAACCACAAACTTTAGGTCGGCTTTTACGGCACCAACCATGGCAAGAGCGTTGCCTGGGAAGATAGGATATGTGTCGGCGCTACCGTCGTAGACATTGAAGTCGACGATGTATTTCTGTCCTTGCTTCTTAGTCTCAGGGAGCTTGGCGCCAGTATACACGAAGTCGGCTTTCTCGCCCTCGGTAGAGGTTATTACGACAGGCACATTGGAGCCACCAATGCCAAGCACAGCCCTTGTGGTGCGACGCACAGGGTGAGCCCAACAGAAGTCTTTGGCAGCTGTGGCAGGAATCATGATGTGACCTTGGCGCTGAGCGATGTAGTCGACAAGATGGCGGGCAACAGGAATCTCAGCCTCAGGCTCTTCGCTCAACGACACACGGATGGTGTCGCCAATGCCATCGGCAAGCAGAGCACCAATGCCCACAGCACTCTTTATTCTGCCATCTTCGCCCTCGCCAGCCTCGGTGACACCAAGGTGGAGCGGATAGTGCATGTCTTCTTTGTCCATAGCCTCGACGAGCAAACGAACAGACTGCACCATGACAACGGTGTTAGACGACTTGATGGAAATAACAACGTCGTTGAAGTCGTTGGCTTTGAAGATGCGCAAAAATTCCAAGCAGCTCTCCACAATACCTGCAGGAGTGTCGCCATATCTGTTGCGTATGCGGTCGGAGAGCGAACCGTGGTTGACACCAATGCGCACGGCAGTATGGTTTTCTTTGCAGATGTTGATGAAAGGCACCAGGCGGTCTTTTATCTTTTTCAGCTCCTGAGCATATTCCTCGTCGGTATATTCCAGTTTTTCGAACTTGCGTGCAGGGTCGACATAGTTGCCTGGGTTTATTCTCACCTTCTCGCAATATTTTGCTGCCACGTCAGCCACATTGGCATTGAAGTGGACATCAGCCACCAGCGGAGTATCTTTGCCCAAAGCTCTGATGCCGGCATTGATATTCTTCATGTTCTCAGCCTCGCGGGTGCCCTGAGTAGTGAAACGCACCAGTTCGCCACCAGCCTCGATGATGCGCATGGCTTGAGCCACACTCGCCTCGGTGTCGTTGGTGTTGGTGGTGGCCATCGACTGAATTCTGATTGGCTGGCTACTACCCATGAGCAGACTGCCGATGGTTACGGTGTTGGTGGCTCTGCGTTGGTATTGAAATAAGTCTATCATAGAATTAGCACTTAAATTTGTAATCACTGATAGCGTCCAAATCCTTGTTGGCTTTCTCGATTTTGCTTCCTAAGCCAGCTTTCCAAGCATCTATCTTCTTGGCAATCTCTTCGTCGCCAAGAGCTATCATCTGAGCAGCGAGGATGGCAGCATTCTGAGCACCATTAACGCTGACTGTAGCTACAGGAATGCCAGGAGGCATCTGGAGGATAGAGAACACAGCATCCAAACCATCGAGGATACCGCCCTTGATAGGCACACCGATTACTGGCAATGGTGTAGACGCAGCAATAACGCCTGGCAATGCAGCTGCCATACCAGCTCCGGCAATGATAACCTTGATGCCGCGGCTCTTGGCATTTTTAGCAAACTCTTCTACAGCGTCGGGAGTGCGATGGGCTGAGAGTGCGTTTACTTCAAAAGGAATCTCCTGATCTTCGAGCCATTTCATGGCTTTCTCCATTACGGGCAGGTCGCTTGTCGAGCCCATGATAATACTTACTATTGGTTTCATAATTTTATTCTTTAACTTCTTTTATTCTTTAACTTCTTTAACTTCTTTAACTTCTTTAATTATAATATCAATAAAAATCCGCATACTGCTCCAACGACGAAGCCACCAACGATTTGACGCAGAGAGTGTTGGCGCAGAATCATGCGGGCGGTGCCCACGAGTCCGGCTACGAGGATTATCACCGAGAGCCACCATAAGGGATTGAACTGGAACACCAGCGAGATGGCGAGCAGAGCACCTGCCATGCCGCCAATGCCTGCCATGTGGATGCAAATCTTCCACCATATATTAACTAAGGCGCAAACCACCTGGATTGCCAACGCCGTGACCACGATGTTTGCCATGAACTGTGGGATTCGCATCACGGTCATCAAGTAATAGCACGTGAAATAACACATTATGGCAATGATGTAGGGCACCATACGGCGCTCCTTGCGTCCCATCTGAAATGTGGTCCAACCCTGATAACGACGATATAAATGTATCAATATCGAAGGCAAGAACACCGTAAACAGATATACCAATGTCACCACCTTTAATTGATAAAATAAAGGCAGACGACTCATATAACTGAATATGAATAATGCCACAAGGCTCACCAATGGTAGATAGAATGGAGTGAATATCATGCTGATGATGCGAGCGGCAAGAATCATGCGCTTCACATACATGCCTTCATCTTCTTTGTCTGTTGCCAAAGCCATTGGTTGGTTTTCGTTTCTCTCAATGATGTCATTCATAATTTGTTATTCCTTTCTCAATCATACTACAGGTAGTTATTCCTTTCTGAGTCTTGCTACAGGTAGTCCGAGTTGTTCTCTATATTTTGATACCGTACGTCGTGCTATAGGCAATCCCTTCTTGGCTAAAGCCTCGGCGAGAGCATCGTCGCTAAGAGGTTTCTTCTTGTTTTCTTTGCTTATCAGTTCTTTTAGCGTCATCTTTATCTTGCGCGTAGAAACATCTTCGCCTTCGGCTACAGTATATGAATCGCTGAAGAAGAATTTTAGTGGGAATATACCCCAGCGAGTCTGCGCATATTTCATGTTGCTAACACGACTTATGGTCGACTTGTCGAGACCTGTCTTCTCAGCGATGTCCTTAAGTATCATAGGTTTTAGCTCGCTCTCGTCGCCATCGCGGAAGAAGTCGTGCTGCCAGTCTATGATAGCCTTCATCGTTACCATAAGGGTGTGTCTGCGCTGTTTCAGTGCCTCAATATATCCACGAGCTTTGTCTACATTGGTTTTTGCAAACAATAATGCCTCTTTGTCTCTGCGGTTTAGTCCGTTCTTATTATTCTTATAGCTCTCAACCATGTTGACAAACTCTTGCGATACCTTCAGCTCAGGTATTTCGCCACGGTTTAGAGTGAAGCTCACATGACCATCGTCGTCGGTATCGACGATGAAGTCGGGAGTTATCTGATTAACGTTTCTTCCCATAGTCTCACCCAGCGATGCACCAGGCTTAGGGTTTAGTCGCTTCATCTCTGTTTTCAGAGCGTTGGTCTGAATCTCGCTCAGACCAAGAGCGTCGGCAATCTTGTCCCAATGCTTTTTGGTGAACTCATCGAAATGGTTTGCTACCACTTTGTGCATAAGTTCCTTCAAGCGGCTATCAGGCTTGCGCTCTATCTGTATCAGCAAGCATTCTTGCAAGTCGTGTGCGCCAACTCCTGCTGGGTCGAAGTCTTGGAGTTTCTTCAAAACCTCTTCCACTTCCTTTTCATCTACATCCAGATAGTAGTATATTGTCAGTTCGTCGCAGATGGATTCTGTATCTTTACGCAGAAAACCATTATCGTCTAACGAGCCAATGAGATATTCCATTATCTGTTTCTCCTTTTCCGTAAGCTCCAGTTCGCACATCTGCTCCTTTAGCTTATCATAGAACGATACTGGGTCGCCATACACCATCTCTTCGTAGTCGGCATTATTATTATCACTACCCGTCCATACAGGTAGCATATCGTCGTCGTGTGTAATCGACTCTAAGGCAGAGTCTATATCGTGGTCGTTATCCTTATCGTTATCGTTAGAAGAGCCGTCGGCATCACCTCCATCCCATGGATTGTCGTCGATATCGTCGCTACTTTTCTCCAAGGCAGGGTTGTCGTTGAGCTCATCCTTCACCTTCTCCTCAAGTTCGGCAATAGGCATCTCCAGCATCCTGACAACCGCCAGTTGCTGTTGGGTGAGTCGTTGCTGCTGCGCAAGCTTTTGTTCTTGTTGTTGTGTAAGTTTCTGAGCCATGCTGCAAAATTACGAAAAATAATCCTTTAGTTTGCAAGCTAAGTCGGATAATTTATCTTGTTCCTGAATTCCATATTTGTTCCACACCTCCAGACAAGGTTCGTAGAGCAATGTTTTATCAAAATCTTTAGTCTTAATGCATGGGTCGCAAAGGCAGAATGTCCTTAGCGCCACAACCACCTCGTGTGGCTTTAGCTTTAGCAGTTTGGCAAGGTCTGCCACCTCGGGAGTTTCCTCAACCATAGTAGGCGGAGTGAGTCGGAAATAGAGGTCGAGAATCATCACCAACATCATTGGCGTGAAGGGTTCGCAACCCATGATAGGGCGGAAGTTGACCTCAAAACTCTCCACCACCTCTACTCCATCATAGAACGACTGCTCATTGCCGAAACCCTTCATGAGTCGAAGCGTCTCCACTCGTTTGCGAAATTTCTTTGGGTTGTGAGCATAGCTGTCCATCAATGCCTTAACGCTTGGCGATTCCACCTCGTCGAGTTTCGTCATCATGCGGTGAAGGTATTGTGGGTGAATATGCAGCTCCATACCAAGCTGCACAAGTTCTCGGGAGTAAATGGGCTTTACTCCAACTGGTTTCTTCATATAAATCTGTATGAGCATCAACCAGTATTCATCGTGCCATATAGGTTGTCGTGCCATAATATGTAGAGGTTTTGTGCAAACTTACACATTTTTTTCGAGATAAGAAACTGCTGAAAGATAAAAAGTTGCAGGACACACATGTTTTCTCATTTATTTTTCCATAGTAGTAAAAAAATATTCTAAAAAATTGGCAGCACTACATGAAGACGATGACTTCAACCCTATAAACCCACCCGACCCAATGATGAAATACAAGGTAGAAGTCGCATATTCAGAATATGGTTATACTTCGGGAGGCGGAAATTACTTCACCATAACTTTCTTACCATTAATGATGTTGATACCACAATGAGGCTTGGTGAGCTTCTGTCCCATGATGTTATAGATGGTGGTAGCGCCATTTGTAGCTGTTGGTATATCTATAGCGTTTGTGGTATATGGAATGAGCATCAATGGATATGTTGCAGGCTCTTTGCCTTTTGAAAGAGATATGGTTCCGTCATCCTTGAATCCCCAATAACTTTGAATATAGTTGTGTATTTCGTAGAACTCTGTTTTTATAGCCTTGCGAAAGGCAAAAGGGTATTTTTGTACAGCATCATCCATCTTAGCAGAAATCCTCAGATATTGTTCATATTTCGCGGATTGCAGGTTGTTGTATGCTGTTCCGTTATTGGTGAAGTGCCATACTTGCGATAATATGTCGTCTTCGTTTTTCTCTGTCATAGTACACTTTGCACTCTTATTGGCAGTAAGGTAAGTGTTATGAAAACGGTCGAAAATCATATAGTCGCCTTCAGCGATGGGAATGTCGACAGTATCGTTTACCAACACTTCGTATCTGAGCTGCCCCTTTTCACCATTCACCTCATAGTCGAGAGTGTAGGTGCCGCTTTCTTTTATCTTGTTGAAGGTGAGGGTAGGTGTTGTTTCACCTGTGTTCCAAAGAAATGTGCTACCAGGCAATATTTTAGAGACATAGGGACCAATCTCTACATTGTCGTCAATGTTTACTGTAACATCTGTGGTGTCTGGTTTTACTACACCGTTCACTTTAGTCTGCACCTGCATATATTTCACATTGATGTGGAATTTACATGGAGTGCGCACACCTGCTTGGTTGATATATACACCAGTGATGTCGCGAGGACGAACTATAGGAGCTGTTGTTATGGTGTTTGTGGTGGCACCATTATCCCACTCGTAGCTTCCCCACACCACATATTTGTCAGGTCCCTGCAAAGTTAGATTAACAGTCTCGCCATAATATACCGTTACGCTATCAGTATACTCTTCGCCATTATATGTGATATAGCCATTAACCTTTGTCATAGGATTTGCATCCTCGTTGACAGCGATAGTAAATACCTGCTGGCTCTCTATACCATTTTTGTTGGTATATGTGGCGCGATAAGCATAGCTCTTGTCGGTGGTAACGGTTATATCGCGAGTAGTCTCGCCCGTATTCCATTTCCAATTACCCGTATCCTCTTCGCCTTCTGGAAGCTGAGGTTTCAGAGTGAGAGTCTTGCCCTTAGGCAATGCCTTGTTCTTATCTACCTTGTATGTATTCTTGATAGCGCCAAGTTCGTTGTTGTCGATGGTTTTTCCATCATATTCTATTTTTCCCTTTAGCTCTGTAGGCACCTTGTCGGCAGGAGCAATCTGTGGTTCGCGAGTATTCATCAATACGGAGTATCCCATGTGGTCGTAGCCACCACTTGTACCACCTTGACCACCACCATCAATACCCATCTTTTCGTAGGCTTGCTCAGAGAAAGGCATTTTTACTCCCTTGACACCTTCGTAGATACCGATTACGGTTCCCCAATAAGGTCGCATCTGTGCTCCCATAGCAGGTCCGGTCATGAGCCATGAACGAGAGTCTGTATAATAGAAACCGTTAGTATAATAATGGTAGTTCACCCATGGCAATCCTTCTACGCTCTGTGTTTGAGCAGCAAGATATTCGATACCAGCAGCCAATCGATGATCCATATATGCGAAGAGGTCATCGCCCTGGTTCCATATCTGATGAGCAATGTCTACGGCAAGACCCAACGACATGGCTGCATGACCAGCATCACGTCCGCTCTCGTTGAGCTGTCCGAGTTTGCCATAGGCTCCTGTTTCAAGGTCGGAAGGATATGTGGTGACAACGAAGTTGCCCAAGAATTCTGTCAAGCCGTCGGCAAGAATAGGATTGTCGGTACGTGGATTCTTGAATGTGCCTACTTGGTCGTACTTGATAGCGCCAAGACCCTGATTATAGATGAAAACATCATCGCATAGCACACCTATTGACAACACGCACATGGCATTACACAATCCCCAGTTGCTCCAATAGTGACCTGGAGCTTGCCACCATTTACCGCTGTTCTCCCATGTACCATTATGACGACGCAGAAAATCGATAGCTCCTTGATACCAAATGTTGAGCATCCACTTCTTAAACTTTTCAAAATCGGCAGGCTTCCATCCCTCGTAGTCGCGCATAAGTTCTGCTGCTTGAGCAAACTGATAACCATATAGTCCGAATGCGAGGAATTGGTCGGATGAGCCTGTTACATTCTTAGTGGTGTTACACCATTTCATTAATACCTCTACAGCATGCTTTGCGCAAGCCTGGTTGTCTTCTATCTTCCAGCGCAAAGCATTCTGATATGCTATTGCTGCACCACGACAAGTGTTGATATAGTTTTCGCCAGAGCCGCCACGAACGATAGTTTCGGTAGGGTAAGTTGCTGCTGTAGGCTGTGCATATTCAGCCATACGGAGTTTGTTCATAGCCTCTGTTACCTTCTTGTTACCATCAGCCAACTGTTGTTTTATGCGGTCGAAATCGGCTTGGGTATGCAAACCTCCTGGGTGTATAAATCCGCGGTTTGTATCATAAACGGCATTAGCATTGCCAGCATCGAAAGTCTTACCTTCCGAAGCCTTTGCTTTGCTTATTGAAGTCTTAAGCTTTGCTACCGCCTGATTAATTTGTGTTTGTGTGGTTGCAGAGTCTACTATTTTACGTACACTAAATAGTACATCAGAGAGGTCGTTGACAAGACCAGGCAGATAGTTGTTAGCATTGGCAATAATAGCCTCAGCTTCAGAGATTGCAGATTGTAGTTTCTCTGTATTGAGATCGCCTGCAGTACTACTATAGTTGATGCTTGTGTTTGGCATCATTGAGCCGGAAGCCTTCATCGTCTGTGGAGCAATGAAAGCTATTGCTGTTAAAAAAAATAAGTGTAGTTTCATATAAATGGTGTTGTTGATTGCTTATATATATATGTATACGTGCTACAAGGCAAAAATACTGAAAATAAAAATATAAATTTTATTGGATTTACGATATTTCAATATTAAAAAAGCATACTTTTAATAAGTTATCTGTATGGATAACTTGCAACATTATTTTTTTTTCGTAACTTTGTCAAGTAAACATTACGAATATGAAACCATTACCCAATGCGATATATACTATTCTTAATCCTAATATTTGCTGTTAGCTGCAGCGACAACAATCCGTTATTGTCGCGTCTTGACCATATAGATTCCATTATGGATGAAAATCCGCAAGCTGCCTACGACAGTCTTTGCACTATTAAAAAGACTCAGAATATAGCGTCGGCTAAGAAAGTTAATATGAAATGGCGTATGCTCATGGCAACGGCTCAAAACAAGTTGTATATGCAAATGCCTACCGACAGCGCATTCTCTGAGGTTGTGGCATACTACGATCGCAATGGCTCTGATAACGAAAAGATGCAGAGCCGATATCTCTTGGGCTGCATTTATAGAGATATGAATGATGCACCAAAGGCAATAGAATGTTACCAACAGGCGCTATGTTATGCTGATACAACCGATGATTATTGCAATTATAACACCCTGTTTAGGATATATGGTCAAATGGCACCACTTTATTTAGATAACCATTTATATACAGAAGCATTAATGGCACATCAAAAGGCAAGCATTTATGCCTTGAAGGCAGGAGATATTTATCAGTATATAAGGGGCAAAGAACTTACAGGAGGTGATTATTATGCAATGGGAGATACATTACAGGCAATTGCAATAGCTAAGTCATGCATAAAACTATACAAAGATAACAATATGCATGAGGCTGCAGCTGCAGCACTGCCTACAATAATTTATTCTTTTATTGTGCAAGAGAAATATGATTCTGCCAAAATCTATATGCATAAATATGAAGGACAAGGAGGCTTGTTCTCAAATGATAGTATAGAACATGAAAGGGAACATTATTATTTTATCAAAGGTCTTTATAATATTGGCATAGAAAACATAGATTCTGCCGAATATTATTTTCGAAAGGTTATTAAATATGGGTATCTCTATGATGGATATAGGGGGCTTGCACTCGTTTACAAAGAAACAGGTGAGAAAGATTCTTTGGTAAAATATACCGAACTTGTGCAACAATCATTAGAGGAGACTATGGAAAATAGTCAAAGTAATGATGTTGTTAAAGTAAATGCTGAATATAATCATAAAACGAAGCATAATGACATTTTATATGTTATTGTGCTATGTATGTTATTTATAATAATGGCGACTTTCTTTATTTTCGTATTTGTACAGAAAAAAGTAAGGAGAAAATTTGATAATACTACCAAAACTCCCAAAGCGTCAGATGAAGAACTCGTTATTATTAATAAAGATATTGATGACTGGAAAGAAGAACTTTCGCTCATGGTGCATTTAACCGTTGAGGAACGTGATATCTTGAAACATTTTGATGAATTACTTATTCCACAAAATGTACAGCAACATCCAAACCAAAATGATTGGAGTAATATTATCATTCTAATGAAAAAGTATAAGCCAAAAACATACGATTTCTTAACGACTACAATGTCGTTAAGTGCTCAGGAATTAAAAGTGTGTATATTGGTAGTCTTTGGGTATACAAGTGGCGACATTGCTATTCTTCTTCAAGCAACAAGTCAACGTGTCTCTAATATTAAATCAACACTTGGAATGAAGCTCTTTAATACTTCTGGAGCTAGAAGCTTTACTAATAAATTCTCAAAGTCACTTATTATTAATAGGAAGAATATTTGAGATTTGCCTTAAAAAATAATGCCTTAACTGTTCAAAAACGATTATAAAGGCTCTAATATATACCAATGTGTAAAAATGTGTAATAATTC
>ERZ1031540.172-NODE-172-length-14726-cov-7.430441_pt1 | contig 14726 bp, 9 predicted proteins | sample MGYA00519031_ERZ1031540 | MGnify/ENA primary metagenome ERZ1031540 (study PRJEB33719, sample SAMN04261166) | wastewater metagenome | biome: rural village; feature: human; material: feces | host: Homo sapiens | place: El Salvador | collected 2013-01-07 ... | reverse complement strand
ATGCGACTGCGTCGCATTCTTCTGCAAACTTAGAGTGAAATCTGTGGGAGTTTTTCTCAGCAGAAAGCCCAGTGTATTCTGTGAATTCTGTGGGAGTTTTTCTCAGCAGAAAGTTCTGTGGGTTCTGTGAATTCTGTGGGAGATTATCTCAGCAGAGTGAATTCTGTGGGAGATTATCTCTTTGGGTGCGTGGGTACGGCAAGGATGCCATACCCTCCTACAATACATCTGTGGGAAGAGAAAGATTATAAGCCCGACCAGACACTCGGTTTGAACGTCTTCTCGACCTGCGCCTCCACATCATCAGGCAGATTGCAGAAGAAGTCGATGCCAGTGCGCTTCTCCAGCTCGCTGATAGAAATGGCGTGTGAACGTAACGTCTCGTTCATGCGCCACGCATTTGTCTGTTCGCTCCAGAACGCCATGCCCGCATATCCGAACGAACTCTTGCGCAGGATAGCCATGTAGAAATACTTCGGCACGATGAGTTTGCCGTTGATGCGCGTGATGATGTTCGCCTCGCTGTCGATTGTGCCACCCTTGCAGACGAAGATAGTATCCGTTGCAGAGAGCTTGTCTGCCCACTTGCGCAGCTGGTTCTCCATACGCACCCACAAGCCATTATCACCTGTTTTCTTGTCGAGACCATTAAACTTATGATACTGCGGTTGCATATTCGTCATAACGAAAGTCTGTACGTTCATCTCCTTCGATGCAGTGCGGTCGCCGCTCGGACAGATGTGCCCACGGTCGTAGCCAGGGAAGTAAGTGTACTCGCCCCAATACTCGTTGCTATTGAGGTTCGTAGCATCGAAGAAGAAGGAGTCCGACTCACGCGAATACTTGCCCGAGTAGCCTTTGTGCATCTGATAGCACGTCCAGCGCTGCGAACGCTTGTTGCAGTCCCACTCCACCGAGAAGTTCACGCCGTCCTTGTCGTACGCCGTCGACTTCATGCGATAAACCAGCACCTTCTGTTTGCCGCCCTGCTTCAGAGCTGGGAACTCGGTGCGCTGTATCGCCTTGTTGTAGCCATTAGCAGTCGACGGAACGTTGGCGTTCTTGTTCTTCTTGTCTACCTGTCCGCTCTGGCTGCCGTTGCCGCCCTCCTCGTCGTCTCCACAAGCGCTGAAGGTGAGCGCAGAGAGCATCAGCACAGCCATCGCTGCGCAGCGCAATGCGTATTTATAATATTGCTTCATCTGAATATATCTTTTAAAAAGCCTTTTTACTCTTTTACTTTTAAACAAAAAAGAGAGTGTGTTCCATACGTATATGCAACTACGAATGGAACACACCCTCAATATTCATATTCAAAAATAGAGCGTGTCTATCTGAAGTATATATCTCGTTCTTTTCCTTACTTGCGAACCTTTGCGTAGCGGTTCATGAACTTATCTACGCGACCTGCAGTATCGACAAGCTTGCTCTTACCAGTATAGAACGGGTGAGATGTGCTTGAGATTTCGACTTTTACTACTGGGTAAGTTTCGCCTTCAAACTCTACTGTCTCTGTAGCCTTGCATGTAGACTTTGTAAGGAACATATCGCCGTTGGACATATCCTTGAATACGACGGGGCGATAGTTTTCTGGATGAATTCCCTTCTTCATTTTGTTTAAATTGTTATAGTGTTAAATAAATAATTCGCTTTCAAACGCTTAGCGGATGCAAAGTTACGACTTTTTTATGAGACCCACAAATTTTTGAAAACAAAAATTCCAAGCCGCTTCAATGTTTGAAACGGCTTGGAACCATATATTAAAGAGTCGTATTACTTACGATAGTAAATAAGCCTATTACTTGGCGTATGTGATTACGATCTTGTTTATACGCAACTGAACGCCACCGCCAGAAGCCTCTTTGAAGACGTTTGTATAAGTCATTGTCTTGCCGTCGATAACAACAGTAGCAGTCTCGTTACCGACGCAATTGACATTCTTATTCTTGTCTACATCGCAGCTGAACACAACCTTAGCGATTGCCTTGTGACCCTCGAAAGTAATAGTGTTGTTCTTGTAAACACGGATGTTAGAGTAGTTAGCACCTGTGTAATACTTCGGACCATTCTTCTCGCCGTTTGCGTCGAAGACGATCTTTGTGCCGTCCTTAAGAGTGATGGTTGTAACCTCAGCACCATTCTCTGTATAGAAGTCGCCAGGAACCACCTCTACTGTTGTTGCACCAGCCTGAACGCTCGGGTTAGAGAGTGTGAGTGTTGTGCCGTTGATAGCGATATTGCCATTGCCTGCAGGCTTGTCCTCGCCCGGCTTGTCCTCGCCACCAGTAGAACCGCCCTCTGTCTTGCCGTTTACAGACACAAGGTATGTAGTGCCCTGAGCAGTCTCAGGAGTATTGCCATAGTAGTTGGTGAGCTTGCCGTAAACTACAACCTCGTCACCTTCAGCGATGTTAGGCTGTCCCTCTGTCCACTTCTGGTTGCCGAGATAGAGCGAACGGAACACGAGGAACTGTCCGTCTGCCTTGCCGTCGTCAGAGATGTAGAAAGAAGCGTTGCCGAACTGTGCAGAGAAAGCCTCCTTTACAGATACTACCTTACCCTTGATGTAGTAGCCCTGCTCAGACACAGCGTTTGCAGCAAGCTTGTTTGCCTCTGCATTCGCAGCTACGCTGTTGAACGGATCGTTCTTTGTACCAGTGCCCTTCGGTGTGCCAGCAGCTCCTGTATCGCCGCCAGCCTCTGTACCAGGCTTTGCACCGAACTCCTTGTCGCCGAGCTTAGCCCAAACAACCGACTTCAGACCGGTCTTGCCGAAGTAAGCCTCGATGTTACCGCAGAGAACAACCTCCTGCTTGTAGTTTGCAGGATTGTCCTTGAGGTTGATTGCGTTGCGAACATCACCTACAGGAAGCTGTACCGGCATTACGTTGTCAACAGAAGTCTCGTCAGCAGAAGCTGCGATGAGAACGTTGCTTGCAACCTCACAACCCTCGGCTGTGAACTTAGCCTCGTCGATAGCCTTGTCGGGAACGAAGCCTACGATGTAAGCCTTAACGAAGACATTGCTGCCAGTGGCGCCATGCTTCTTGATGTCCTCTACAGTGTAAGGACTTTCTGCGGTACCATTGCCTGTCATTTCGGTTGAACCGCCGCCGTTGCCGCCACCAGGAATTTCATAAGCCTCGGGAACGTCCTCACAGCTTGTGAATGTGAATGCCGTCATCGCTGCGACGAGCATTGAGAAAAATATCTTTTTCATATTCTTTTGTTTGTTTGCTTGTTGTATATTAATAATAATGTGGATAGCCTTGCTGCCAATAATGCTATATCGCTAAGGCTTTATTTGTTCTTCTCCGGCTCGAGCACCTCGATATCAGACTGCGAGCGCAGAACGAGCTGTACGGTTGTGCCGTAAGACGACGTTGCGCTGGTCTTGTAGACGGTGAGAATACCGGTTACGTTGAGCTTACCCTTCGGCAATGTCTCAGCAGCGAACTTAGCGTAGCAGCTTGTGCGGATGCCTATCTGCTTCTTCTGAGCGGTGTAGCCCTTGAAGTAGCGTGTAACGCCATAGCCTGTTGCAGCACCTTCTGCCTCGGGAGCGAATGTAACCTTGCCGTCTGCGGTGTCGAACTCAACACCCTTCAGCGTTACGATCTGTCCTGTGTACTTATGTGCCACAGTCTCGTTGTTTAGAGTGCTGATTTCTGAAGTCTCGAACACATGAGGCACGACGAGCGAAGCGTCTGCCTTGCCGAGAATCTTGAAGCGAGTCTGCCATTCGGTGCGGCTGATGCGGCTCGGGTAAGTCTGGTTCTTCTTGAAATCGGTGTACGGAACGCCAATCTGCGGCTGTGTACGGTAAGCACCGTAGTAGAGTCCGCCGAGGTCGATGAGCACTTCCTGACCGATAGGCAGCTGACCGCACATACCGCCCTGAGCAACGCTGATGACGATGCCGCCGGTAGCGTCCTCGAGCATAATCTGGTTGTAGATATTGCCAGAGATATCGTTGCCCGTTACGCGAGCCTTTATCTGCACACCGTCGGCGATGCGTACGGTGTCGTTCACCTTGTCCTTCAGCAGCGCGCTGTACTTCGACTTCAAGTCGGCGATGTTAACGACGTTGGTCTCCTGAAGCTGGTTGTTGCCGAACGGTGCCACCTCGCCAGTAGGGTCTGTCCAGTCGTCATCCATACAAGATGTAGCCGAAAGACCTATAACAAGCGCGAAGAGCGCGAGTTTCAGATATTTTAAACTTTTCATCTTCTTTCTGTGATTTAGAATTTATAAGTAATGTTCAGCATACCGTTTGTACCGAAAGCGTAGAACTTGAACGGGTTCTTCTCGAACGAATAACCGCGCAGGTTAGCGCTCTGTGTGTATCCGCTTCGGCTCTGCTCGTAACCGCCAGTAACGATGTTGCGGTTGTTGAGGATGTTCTGCACCATGAGGTTGATTGACAACGAGCCGTGCTTGAGATATATGCTGCGACCGATTGAGCCGTCGAGCATGAATCCGCCGTGTCCCTTAGCCTGGTCGAGTGCGCCGGGGATGATTTCGCCGGTCACGTCGTTGATGATAGGACGGTCGAGCGCCTTCATCACGTCGTTACGACGCTTGATATTCTCGTCGAAACGGTAGTTGGGCGAGTACGACAGATAGATGCGGTCGTAGTAGTTGCAGTTGAGATCGATGAACCAACCCTTCTGGTGGTAGCTTACGCCGAGGCTGAGCGCTGTGAGCGGTGTGCCGCTGTCGCGCATGCCCTTGTTGTGTATGTAGTCGTAGTTCTCGCCTTCCTGACCTGTGCCGTGCAGCGTAGCGCTTGTCGACTCCATGTAGCAGAGCTTAGAGTTGTTCGTAATCTTCGCCTCGCTGATTGTACCGATGAGCTTCACGTCGAGGAAGCTGGTGAGCTTAAACTTGGCGCCGAGCTCCGCACCGTAGTACGACTTGTTCATATCGGTCATCGACACGTAGATGAACGAGTTGGTGTCGTCGTTATAGAAGTTCTGCCAGTCGGAAACGTTGGTCATGCGGCTGTAGTAGCCCTTGAGGTTGAGGTGGAGCCAAGAGTTCTCGTACATATAGCCGAGCTCTGTGCTGAAGATGCGTTCGTTCTTGAGACCCTGAACGAAGTCGTTGTTCACCTCCGGCGACATGAATGCCGCACGTGCTTCAGGAGCGCGGTGCTCGTAGCCTACACCGAGTGTGAGCACGTTGCCGCGTCCGAGCGTAAGGTTAGAGCCGAACTTGAATCCGCCGTCAACGAACTCCGCTGTCTTACTCTTGCCGAACGAGTTGTTAGCAGCCAGACCGTTGCGCATCTTGCCTTCGCGCTGCATAGATGTGTAGCCGAGTCGGGCAGCCACGGTATAGTTGAGCGGTCCGAAGTTCTCGGTGTACGATGTCCAGAGTTTGCCCTTGTTGATGAAGAGGTTGTAGTCGTAGCCGAAGCGGTCGCCTTCCTTCACTACAGCGTTAGGATGGTTGAGGTCGTACTGTGCCTCGGGCGAAGCTGCGGTGTACTTGTCAGAGATAATATAAGTATTGATATTATGGAACTGAGAAGCGCCGAGCAGGTCCTCCATTGTCTGGTAGTGCATAGCCTTGTTTGTGGCAGCTATCACGCCTACGTTGAACTTCTTGTCCTTGTCAATCTGGTGGTTGAAGGTAGAAGCGAACGAGAACATGAGGTTGTCGTTGTGCTTAGCCTGGATATAGTACATAGCGTCACCGCCCTGAGCTGCTGTGTTCTTGTTAGCATAGTAGAGACGGTCCCAGTTGATCTGTCGGTTAGCCTTCGATGCGCGCCAGTAGTCGTACGATGTTTTCCAGTCTTCGTAAGCCTGCTCTGTGCGATACGAGTCGTTGTTGCCGTACCATACGTCGTAGTAGCTTGACGGCAGGTTCTTCCAGTAGTTAGGATGCGGGTTGTCGGCGTTGTTGTAGTTGAGCTTTGTGCTCTTGTACATAGAGTATTTGCCGAAGAACGACGTAGTGAGTTTCGAGTTCTCGTTGAAGTTCCAGTCCCATGTGAGGATGGCGCTCGGAGCGAAGTCGTTCACGACGCGCGAGTTGCGCTTCTTGCCGTTCTGGTAGCCCCAGTAGGGGTTGTAGTAGCGGTTGTTGGCGAGCCAGTAGACCTCGTCCGTTGCAGCACCCTGTGTAGAGCGCTCCGTCGGGTTGCCCCATGTAGAGAGCGAGAGGCTGTGGTTGCCCATCACCTTCTGCACGGCGAGGAAGTAAGAGAGCGAGTTGTAGAATGTGCCCTCTACGTATCCGTTGCGTGCCCAGCGGTAGCTCACGTTGCCGGTGAACGCCCATCCCTTCTCAGAGAGTCCGCTGCTGTACGAGTACATGCCGCGCAGGGTGTAGTTGCGGTTGGCGCCACTTACTGTCAAGCGGTGGCCTACGGGCATTGCCGACGGACGGAAGTTGTAGTTGTTCGATCCGCCCATGCCTGACATTGCGAAGTTGTTGCTTTCGAACGGAAGGGCGAACTCCTGGTTGCGTGTCATGTTGTTCAGACCGCCCACCTGAGAGTAACGGAACTGTCCGCTCTCCATATCGTTCAGCAGCAATCCGTTGAGATAAACTTCGTTGTACTTCTGATCGAATGCACGATAGCGGAAACGTGCCGGTGAGAACAGATAGCCCACCTGGCTGGCATAGATGTCGGTGTTAGAGTTGACGATGGTCACGTTCTGTGTCATGTCGTCGTCCTCACCGAGCTGTGCCTCTGTGAAAGTGAAGGCAGCCTCGCTCGCCGCTTCGCTGTGGAAACCGATCGAGTCGGCTGCTGTCTGTGCGAATGCAGACGGAGCGCAGCACATTGCCAGCACTGCTAATTTAAGCTTCTTTTGCATGTAAGTGTTTATAATTATTTAATGAAATTTCGTTATATCGCTGCTGCTACATTTTCCCTACTTCAGCCAGCCGTGCAAAGGTCTCATCCTATCCACGGAAAGCTCGCAAGCCTGTAGCCTGCAGCAAATGAAATAGATTGCAAAGTAACACATTTTTATTCAATTAAAGAAATGTTTCCCAACTTTATTTATATTAATATAGTGTTTCAATGCTGCGACACACAAAAAGGGCGTAACGCTTTGTATTTTAATGCAAAAAAAGCATGAAACAGGGTGCAATAATAAGGATTTACTGTAACTTTGCACTATATACTCGTATATTAAACGAAACAAGAATAAAAAAGCAAATAACTAAAATGAAAAAGAATCTTTTTATCCTCGCCTTGCTCCTCTGCATCACTCTCGGAGCATCGGCACAGAAAAAGTTTAACCTCTACGCTGTAGGTTTCTACAACCAGGAGAATCTCTTCGACACTTGCCATGACGAGGGCAAGCGCGACTACGACTTCCTGCCCAACGGCTCATACAAGTGGAACGGACTGAAGTACACCCACAAGTTGCGCAACATGGCGCAGGCTATCGCCGACCTTGGCACCGACAAGCTGCCTGGCATCGGCTGCGCCATAGTAGGCATGTCGGAGGTGGAGAACTCGAAGGTGCTCGACGACCTCACAGCGCAGGCTCCGCTGAAGCAGCGCGGATATAAATATGTACACGTAGAGGGACCCGACCGCCGCGGCATCGACTGCGCCATGCTCTACAACCCGCGCTTCTTCACCGTGAAGAACGTGCGCCTCGTGCCCTACGTGCCCGAAGAGCCTAAGGACTCCAACTTCATCACACGCGGATTCCTCACCGTGAGCGGCACTCTCGCCGGCGAGCCGGTAGCCGTAATCGTGTGCCACTGGCCCAGCCGCTTCACCACGTCCTACTATCGCGAGGTGGCAGGCAGACAGGTGCGCGCCGTGAAGGACTCGCTGCTGCGTGCCGACAAGAAGTGCAAGGTGTTCGTGATGGGCGATATGAACGACGACCCTACCAACAAGTCGATGACTGAGGCGCTCTCTTGCAAGCCTACCATCGAGAAGACGGGCAAGGACGACATGTACAACCCGTGGTACAACCTGCTCACAAAGCAGGGTAAGGGCACGCTCTTCTACAACGGCACATGGAACCTCTTCGACCAGATTGTGATGACGCCGAATCTGCTCAACGCCAACGGCTCTAAGGACTTCTCGACGCTGAAGTATTTCCAGCACCAGATTCACATACGCCCGTATCTCATACAGAGCGAGGGCAGATACAAGGGCGCGCCGAAGCGTACTACAGCAGGCGGCGTATGGCTCGACGGCTACTCAGACCACTTGCCGGTAGTAGTGTACCTGGTGAAGGAGCAGAAATAATGTTGAATTTTGAGTTTTGAATTTTGAATTATGCGCGTTGCGCATTTTGATTTAAAGAGTTTTGAATTTTGAATTAAAAGCTAACAATTCAAAAATAAACAACTCAAAATCGGCACAGCCGAAAATTCAAAACTCAAAATTCAAAACTCAAAATTGCCTCTGGCAACAATTCAAAACTCAAAATTCAAAATTCAAAACTCATGAATACCGAGCGCCATCCGTTCACCCCATTCCTCCCCGACGGCTGCCGACTGCTCATGCTGGGCAGTTTTCCGCCGGGCGAGCAGCGCTGGTCGATGCGCTTCTACTACCCCAACTTCACCAACGACATGTGGCGCATCTTCGGACTGTGCTTCTACAGCGACAAGCTCCACTTCGTCGACACCGAGCACAAGACGTTCCGACTCGACCTCATCGTCCCGTTCCTCAACGAGCATCGCATAGGCATGTACGACACGGCGACGGAGGTGCGCCGTCTGAAGAACACGGCGTCTGACAAAGACCTGGAGGTAGTGGAGCCGACAGACCTGAAGGCGATGGTCGACTCGCTGCCCGAGCTCACCGACATCGTCACCACGGGGCAGAAAGCCACCGACGTGCTCTGCTCCTGCTTCGACATAAAGACACAGCCGAAGGTGGGCGAGAACGTGCAGTTCGCCTTCGCCGACCGCACGCTACGCCTCTGGCGCATGCCCAGCAGCTCGCGCGCCTACCCCATGAAACCCGAGCGCAAAGCCGAGTTCTACAGCAGAATGTTCAGCGCAATATATCAATAAGCATAAGATTATGACAAACGACAAGATTACGATAATAGGTATTGCCGGCGGCACTGGTTCCGGCAAGACAACGGTAGTGAAAAAGATTGTAGAGGCATTGCCGCCCCACCACGTGGCTGTAGTGCCGCTCGACTCGTACTATAACGACACGTCGCACATGACCGAAGAGGAGCGCCGTGCCATCAACTTCGACCATCCCGACGCCTTCGACTGGAAACTGCTCATAAAGCAGATTAACGATCTGCGCGAGGGCCGCGCAATCGAGCAGCCTACGTACTCGTACCTGAAGTGCAACCGCGAGAAGGAGACGATACACGTAGAGCCGAAGCCGGTGATAATAGTGGAGGGCATCATGACGCTGCTCAACAAGCGCCTGCGCGACATGATGGACCTGCGCATCTTCGTCGACTGCGACCCCGACGAGCGCCTCATACGCAACATTCAGCGCGACACCATCGACCGCGGACGCACCGTCTCCATGGTTGTCGACCGCTATCTGAAGGTGCTCAAGCCGATGCACGAGCAGTTCATCGAGCCTACAAAGCGCTTCGCTCATATCATCATACCCGAGGGTGGCGACAATCTGAAAGGCATCAACATGGTGTGCAAGTACATCGAAAGCATTGTGGAGAAGTAATCTGCAGCGTTCGGTGCCGATGCGGACGGCGGTCGATGCGGACAACAAATATTCAATTAAAGCTTGCAAAAAGTTGCAAGATTTGACAACTTCTATTATCTTTGCACTATGGAACGACGGATATTTACATACGGCGGTTATTTCGAATCATTCATGAGTACCTTGAAGGAAAAAGAGCAGGAAAAGATTCAGTATGGACTTCTTCTACTCAAGACACAGGACAGACTCCCTACGAAGTTTATAAAACTTATCAAGGATGGTCTGTATGAATTGCGTACAGAATATGGAGGAAACATCTTTCGTGTATTTTTCATATTTGATGAAGGAAAAATCATTGTATTGTTCAATGGATTCCAAAAGAAGAGCCAGAAGACACCGCCAAAAGAAATAGAAAAAGCATTAAAGATAAAGGAGGCATATTATGCAGACAAACAATCATCAAATCGTTGATTACAATCTCGTTCTTGACAAGAAGTTCGGCAAGGAAGGTACTCCGGAGCGTATGAAAGCCGAAGAGGAAGCACTTTCCTTCTATTCAGGTCAGATATTGCTTGATGCGCGCAAAGAGGCCAAAATCACACAAACAGAATTGGCTAAACGTATCAACTCTACAAAGTCGTATATTTCTAAAGTAGAAAATGGAATTATCGTTCCAAGTGTTGGCGCATTCTACCAAATCATCAATGCACTTGGAATGAGAGTTGAAGTTGTGAAACCAATATACTAAGCACCAAAAGAAGTTAGGGCTGGACTCCTTATCTGGAATCCAGCCCTAACTTTTTATCTTTCTTACTTTTAAAAGCCCCTTTTTACTTTTTTACTCTTTTACTTTTTTACTTTTAAACAAGTTCCAGCCCTAACGACTCCACGAACGCCTTCACCTCCTTCTGCTGCATCAGTTCGTCGTACACCTCTTTCTTTGTCTTTCGGCGACTTATCTCCTCAGCCTCGGCGAGGCGTAGCGAGAGAGTGATGCCGCCGTTGTGCAGAGCCTTGGCGAGCGTAACGCGGATGCGACCCTTTATCTCGTTAACCTGGTCGAGCAGCATCTGGTTGTCTACCAGCACTTCGATGTCGGGGAAGTTGGCTATGCGCGGCTGCATGTTCTTCATTCTGGAGGCGAGGCCCACCATCTTCTGCGGCATGCGGTTGCACATCGAGAGCCATTGCAGCTCGAGAAGTTCCTGCGTGAACTGCTCGTTCTCGTCCTTGTTCGTCACCTCAGCCTCCTTCTTCGCAGCCACAGCCTCCTTGCGCTGAAGGCTTTGGAAGGTCATGCCGAGCGACGACAGCTTAAGGCGCGGACCACCCGTTGCGGGTTTCGCTGCAGAAGAAGCCGTAGACGCTGCAGAAGAAGCTGCAGAAGGCGCAGCTGCATTGGTTGATCCACCTGCCGCAGATGCTGCCGGAGCCTGCTGCTGGGCAGCAACGGTTTGGGCGACATCCGACTGAGCCGAAGCCACAGATGCCGCATTGCCCGGAGCAGCCACCTGCTGAGCCGCTTTCGTCCGGGTGAAATCAAGAAGTTTGAACAGGGTTTTCAGCTGTTTGGGGCTACGCCCCGCGCTGTCGGCATCCTCCGGCTGCGTGATCTGCGCCACCTGGATAAGCGTCAGCTCCACGAGCAGGCGCTTGTTGCTGCTCTGTCGGTAGCTCAGGTCGCACTGGTTCATCAGTTTCAGAGCCTTGTAGAGGAACTGTGTCGGGCACGCCTTAGCCTGCGCGCTGTACTTGGCGCGCTGCTGCTCGCTCACCTCCAGCAACTTCAGCGTCTGCTCGTCCTTAGCCATGAGCACGTTGCGCACGTGCGAGGCGAGTCCGTTGATGAGGTTGCCGCCGTCGAAGCCCTTTTCTATAATCGAGTTCAAGAGCACCATGCACTCGCTCACCTTGTTCGCCAACGCATAGTCGACGAACTTGAAGTAGTTGTCGGCATCCAGCTCGTTGAGGTCTTCTATCACCTTTTCGTACGTGATGTTGCCCTGGCAGAAGCTCGCCGTCTGGTCGAAGATGGAGAGCGCGTCGCGCATTCCGCCGTCGGCTTTCTCGGCTATGAGCGCCAGGGCCTCCTCCTCGTACGTGATGCCTTCCTTCTCAGCCACATGCTTCAGGTGGTTGATGGTGTTCTCTACGGTCATTCGCTCAAAGTCGTATATCTGACAACGCGAGAGAATGGTAGGCAGAATCTTGTGTTTCTCGGTGGTGGCGAGTATGAACACCACATGAGCCGGCGGCTCCTCGAGCGTCTTCAGAAAGGCGTTGAAGGCAGCCTGCGAGAGCATGTGCACCTCGTCGATGATGAACACCTTGTACTTGCCCACCTGCGGCGGTATGCGTGTCTGCTCCATGAGCGACTTGATGTGCTCTACGGAGTTGTTGCTGGCTGCGTCGAGCTCGAAGATGTTGTACGAGCGACCCTCCGCAAACGCCTTGCAGCTCTCGCACTCGCCGCATGCCTCGCCATCTGCCGTGGGGTTCATGCAGTTGATTGCCTTGGCGAAGATGCGCGCACACGTCGTCTTGCCCACTCCGCGCGGACCGCAGAACAGGTAGGCGTGCGCCAACTTGCCACTCTTCACGGCGTTCTTCAGCGTAGCGGTGAGAGCAGCCTGCCCCACCACCGAGTCGAACGTCATCGGGCGGTATTTACGCGCCGATACTATATATTCTCCCATTTGAATGTTTATGTTTAATGCTACTTTACAAAGTTACAACTATTATTCTGAATAACACGGCTTGATTTTAGAAAAAATTTTGTACTTTTGCCTGTAAGCATTAAAATACACATTAATTATATATACCCACATCATATATGGACGACGAGATAAAAGACATGATGCCGAGCGAACATACCGACTACAAGCCTGTTAACCGCTTCGACGCATCTGCCGTACACCACCTTAGCGGAATGTATCAGAACTGGTTCCTCGACTACGCATCCTACGTAATTCTGGAACGCGCTGTGCCTCATATCGAGGACGGCTTGAAGCCTGTGCAGCGACGCATACTCCACTCGATGAAGCGCATGGACGACGGACGCTTCAACAAGGTGGCGAACATCGTCGGACACACTATGCAGTTCCACCCGCACGGCGACGCTTCCATCGGCGACGCTCTCGTGCAGATGGGACAGAAAGACTTGCTCGTCGACTGTCAGGGCAACTGGGGTAACATCCTCACGGGCGACCGTGCTGCGGCGCCGCGTTACATCGAGGCACGACTCTCCAAGTTCGCACTCGACGTGGTGTTCAACCCTAAGACTACCGACTGGCAGCTCTCTTACGACGGACGCAACAAGGAGCCTATCACGCTGCCGGCGAAGTTCCCGTTGCTGCTGGCGCAGGGCGCTGAGGGCATCGCCGTGGGTCTCAGCTCGAAGATTCTGCCACACAACCTCGTGGAGATCTGCGACGCTGCCATCGCATATCTGCGTGGCGAGGAATTCCACCTCTACCCCGACTTCCCTACGGGCGGTTCGATAGACGTTGCAAAGTACAACGACGGACAGCGCGGAGGCACCGTGAAAGTGCGCGCAAAGATAGAGAAGCTCGACCCGAAGACTATCGTCATTCGCGAGATTCCGTTCTCGAAGACTACGTCTACGCTCATCGACTCCATTCTGCGTGCCATCGAGAAGGGCAAGATAAAGGCTAAGAAGGTGGACGACAACACGGCTGCCGAGGTGGAGATTCAGGTTCACTTGGCGCCGGGCGTGTCGTCCGACAAGACTATCGACGCGCTCTACGCCTTCTCCGACTGCGAGATAAACATCTCGCCCAACTGCTGTGTCATCGAAGACAACAAGCCGTGCTTCCTCACCGTGAGCGACGTGCTGCGCCACTCTACCGACTCTACTATGGGCCTCTTGCGCCGCGAGCTGCAGATACGCAAGGCTGAGCTCGAGGAGCAACTCTTCTTCTCGTCGTTGGAGCGCATCTTCATCGAGGAGCGCATCTACAAGGAGAAGAAGTTCGAGCAGGCTAAGTCGCAGGACGAGGTGGTCGACTTCATCGACTCTAAGCTGGAGCCGTTCAAGACGCAGGTGTTCCGCGTGCAGAACTTCGAGTATTCGTTCCACCGCGACATTACGCGCGACGACATTCTGCGACTGCTCGAGATAAAGATGCAGCGCATCCTGAAATACAACAAGGACAAGGCCGACGAACTGATAGCACGCATAAAGGCAGAGCTGGCGGAAATAGAGTACGACCTGGCGCACATGACCGAGGTGACTATCCATTGGTTCGAGTTCCTGCGCGAGAAGTACGGCAAGGACCACCCGCGCCGCACCGAGATTCGCAACTTCGACACTATCGAGGCGTCGAAGGTTGTGGAGGCCAACCAGAAGCTCTACATCAACCGCGCCGAGGGATTCATCGGCACGGGTCTGAAGAAGGACGAGTTCGTGTGCAACTGCTCAGACATCGACGACATCATCGTGTTCTTCAAGGACGGCAAGTACAAGATGGTGCATGCCGCCGACAAGATATTCGTCGGAAAGAACATTCTGCACGTGCAGGTGTTCAAGAAGAACGACAAGCGCACCATATACAACGTGGTTTACCGCGACGGAAAGGGCGGCGCTTCTTACATAAAGCGATTCTTCGTGCCTACGATGACGGCGGGTCGCGAATACGACTGCACGCAGGGCACACCAGGCTCGCGCATCCTCTACTTCACAGCCAACCCCAACGGCGAGGCGGAGGTGATAAAGGTGACGCTGGAGGCTAACCCGCGCCTGAGAAACATCTTCATCGAAAAGGACTTCTCGGAGGTGGGCATCAAGGGACGCACATCGAAGGGCAACCTCGTGACGCGCAACCCTATTCACCGCATCGGTCTGAAGAGCCACGGCCACTCTACGCTGGGCGGCAGAAAGGTGTGGTACGACCCCGACGTGAACCGCTTGAACTACGACGAGCACGGACGCTTGCTGGGCGAGTTCTTCGACGAGGACTCGATACTCGTGGTGCTCGACGACGGCAACTTCTACATCTCTACGTTCGACGCCAACAACCACTACGAGGACAACATAAAGATCATAGAGAAGTGGGACCCGGACAAGGTGTGGACGGCT
>ERZ1031540.166-NODE-166-length-14871-cov-7.381277_pt1 | contig 14871 bp, 9 predicted proteins | sample MGYA00519031_ERZ1031540 | MGnify/ENA primary metagenome ERZ1031540 (study PRJEB33719, sample SAMN04261166) | wastewater metagenome | biome: rural village; feature: human; material: feces | host: Homo sapiens | place: El Salvador | collected 2013-01-07 ... | reverse complement strand
TGAAGGTTCTGTGAATTCCGTGTGTTCCGTGGGAAGAAAATAATCTCCCACAGAATTCACAGAACTCACGGAAACGACGAGCTGAAGGTTCTGTGAATTCCGTGTGTTCCGTGGGAAGAAAATAATCTCCCACAGAACTCACGGAAAGGACGAGCTGAATGTTCTGTGAATTCCGTGTGTTCCGTGGGAAGAAAAAATAATCTCCCACAGAATTCACAGAACTCACGGAATTAGATAAATGACTCCCACAGATTCCGCAGATTTACACAGAACTTTCAAACCAAAAGCATCTGTGCTGATCTGCGAAATCTGTGGGAGTCTTTTTTGTTTAGTCATTTGCTGGAAAGCAATAATCAAATGAATGTCAGCCTCTTGCTACCTTTTATTGTTAAAAATGTAGCAAATATTGAAATAATAAACCGCTGTGTTCGTCATTTTGCAACAATTTGAGTAATTTTGCTGCGAATAGTGTTCCGCATATTGCAATAAACAACAATCAATATATCTAAAATGAAGAAACTTTACTTGATGCTGTCAATGCTCTTCGCATTCGGCACCGCAGCCAACGCCGTTCCGGCTAAGAAGCTGCAGAAGGTTATCACACTTGCCAACGGCGCAAAGGTGTCGGTGGAGCTGCGTGGTGACGAGTACCTGAGTTGGTGGGAAGGCGCCGACGGAACCGCTTATCGTGCTACTGCCGACGACGCCGTGTTTGAGGCGTTCGACCTCGAAGCGCAGAAGCCTGCCGCTGCCGCACGCCGTGCGAAGACCGAGCTGGGACGAGCCGCACGCCTCGCACGCGTGAACAACTCGCTTAAGGGTGCCGACGACAAGATGCGCGGACTCGGTGGCGACCACATCACATACAAGGGCGTGAAGAAGGGCCTCGTGGTGCTCGTCGACTTCAAGAACAAGAAGTTCGCCGACGGACACGACCTCGAGTACTACAAGCAGATCATCAACGGTAAGGACTTCAGCGACCCCACAGAAGGCTACGTAGGCAGCGTGCGCGACTACTTCCTCGCACAGTCTAACGGTCAGTTCGAGCTCGACTTCGACGTGGTTGGTCCCGTTACGATGTCGCAGAACTACGGCTACTACGGTCGTGACGTAGGATCTCAGAAGGACGAGAACGTGTATAAGATGATTCAGGAGGCATGCGACGGCATCAAGGACCAGGTGAACCTCGCCGACTACGACTGGGACGGCGACGGCGAAGCCGACCAGGTGTTCTTCCTCTACGCCGGCTTAGGTCAGGCGTCGGGCGGTTCTCCCAGCACCATCTGGCCCCATGAGTCGCAGCTGCGCTACTGGCACTGCGGCGTGCTCAAGTATTCTACCGGCAATGTGAACACTTACGCCTGCGCCAACGAGCTGCAGCCCACAACTCAGGGTTCTTCAAACTACATCTCCGCTGGCATCGGCACCATCTGCCACGAGTTCTCCCACTGCCTCGGCTTCGCCGATATGTACGACACAGCAGGTCAGAACGGCTACGGCATGACCGTCTTCGACGTTATGGACCAGGGTTCTTACAACGGCAACGGCTTCGTGCCGTGCAACTACACTGCCTTCGAGCGCATCTACGCAGGTTGGGTGGAGCCGATAGAGCTCGAGTCTCCGGCTACCGTAAAGGACATGAAGTCGGTATCCGACTACGGACGCCCGTTCATCATGTACAACTTCAAGAACACCAATGAGTACTTCCTCATGGAGAACCGCCAGAACACCGGTTGGGACAAGGAACTCTACGGCTGCAACGGTCTGCTCATCGTGCATGTCAACTACGTGCCGTCGCGCTGGACAAACAACAGCGTCAACTCGAGCAAAGAGAAGATACAGTGCTGCACGGTAGTAAACGCCGACGGCTCGCGCGAGATGAGCGACTACTACTCGCTGCAGGGCGACCTCTACCCGTACGTAGTGAAGGGCGTGACGATGAACGACGCTTTCACCGATGAGTCGGAGCCGGCTGCCAAGCTCTACAACAAGAACTCTGACGGCACCTACTACCTCGGTATCCCTATCACCGACATCAAGCGCTCTAAGGGTTCCATCTCGTTCAACGTGTGCGGTGGCGACAACAACAATATTCTCGACAATACCTTCAAGGAGATTGTTGACGTCATCAACGGTATCACCGTAGCCAACAAGGCCCGCGACAACCGCGTCTACAGCATCGACGGACGCTACCTCGGCACCGATGCGTCGAAGCTCGGCAAGGGCATCTACGTGGTTGGTGGCAAGAAGATCGTGAAGTAACTTAAGGGGGTGCACTTGTCTCCGCTCGGCTTTGCCGCTTGCCAGAGCAAGAAGTGCACCAACCGAGCAAGAGTTACTTTTAGGGGGTGCACTTGTCTCAAGTGCACCATCCAAGCAGGAATGTTAACTACAGAAAGGAAATTGGTGCACTTGACAGTTTTGTTGGGCACCTGACAGCTTTGTTGGTGCACTTGAGACAAGTGCACCCCCTGAAAGCACCCCCTGAAAGGTATATATAATAAGATGTAACCGCCGCCCGATAGAATATCTTTATATATTACTAACCAAGTAGCGAGCATTTGCATTAATACTCCTTAATATTTAGTTGACAAAATAATATAAAACGCTGTGCGAAAACCGAAACTTGGCAATCTTTCTGTTGTCATTTTCATATTGTGTACGCAAACCTTTTGACATAATAATATTGTTTGGGCAAACGGAAATTTGGCGTCATTTTGTTCTTTTAAGTTCGCAAAAACTTATAAATATTAATAAAATTATCATGTTTTGGTATGAATTGCAGAAAAAACGTAATAAAACCTCGCTTTTTGAGTTAAAATATTTGGTTGCAAAACAATTATTAATTAAATTTGCAAATGAATTTTAAAATTTAATTTACCAGACGTTGCAGGATACTAAGGCGATTGAGACGCATTATGTTGTTTCTTCACCTCGAAGCGCGAGGGCTGCTTTTTATATAAAAGGTATCGTGACGACGTGTGTGCTTTTTTCAAATTAGAATAATGTAATACAGGTAAAAACGGGGACCGCTCCCGACACATACAAAGTGAAAACAAAAATCAAATTATAATAATTAATTAATTTAAAGAGAGAGAATTAATATGGAAAAAAGAATCATGATGTTTTTCGCCTGTCTCTTCCTAAGTATAGGAATGGCAATGGCACAAACTCACGTTTCCGGAATTGTCACCTCCTCTGAAGACGGTGAGCCCGTTATCGGTGCTACAGTCAAGGTGGTAGGTTCGCAGACAGCCGGTACAGTTACCGACATTGAAGGACGCTTCTCGCTCTCAGTCAGCAAGCCTGGCGTTGAGCTCGAGTTCTCGTCAATCGGTCTGGTTTCTAAGCGCGTTAAAGCAAGCGAGAACATGACCGTTGTACTCCAGGTGGACAGCCACACACTTGAGCAGGTAGTCATCACTGGTTACGGTTCTGCAAAGAAGTTGGGTTCAGTGGTAGGTTCTGTTGCTTCTGTAGACAAGAAGAAGCTCGAGAGCATCGTTACTCCGAACTTCACCGACGCTCTTGCAGGTCAGGTATCAGGTCTTTCGGTACTTTCGGGAGCTGGTGACCCGTCTTCTGCAGCAACTATCCGTCTGCGCGGTGTCAACTCTATCCAGTCATCAAGCCAGCCGCTCTTCATCCTCGATGGCGCGCCGATTTCAGCGTCATTCTACGCAACACTCAACCCGGCTGACATCGAGAGCATAACAGTGCTCAAGGACGCTGCTTCTACAGCTATCTACGGTGCGCGTGCTGCCAACGGCGTTATCGTGCTCACCAGCAAGCAGGGTAAGTACAGCGAGCAGGTAGGCCTTAGCGTTAGAGCACAGTATGGTATTGCAAGCGCTACAAGCGACGGCGTTGAGATGATGAACTCTAAGCAGTATGTCAAGTTCCGCGACCTCATCGGTCAGCCCGTTTCAGACGAGGTTCGCAACCTCGTTGACAAGTATAACATCAACACCAACTGGCGCGACGAGATGATCGACAACGCTGCTCCTACACTCGACGTTAACGCTACAATGCAGGGCGGTGGCCAGACCGTAAACTACTACGTTTCGTTCAACCACCACAAGCAGGACGGTCTTATCGAGATGTCTAAGATGCACCGTAACACTCTTAACGCACGCATCAACGCACGCCTGAACCGCTTCTTCAAGATCGGTTTCACAACAAACCTCGGTGTTCAGCGCTACTCGCAGAATGCAGAGTGGGGCGCAAGTGGTAAGATCTATTCTGCCAACCCGCTCGTGTTCGCACGTCAGGCATTGCCTTACGATACTCCTTATCAGTACACCATCGACGAGAACGGCAAGATGATCAAGGGTGGTCGCGCTATCGGTCTTAAGTACACAGGTCTTAACATGCCTTGGTGGTACAACTCTCACCGCGACTACTATCGCAACAAGCTCACTCTCAATACCAGCCTCACCGAGACATTCACACCGATTGAGGGTCTCACATTCCAGGCATTGCAGTCAATGAACGGCTATGAGAACATGAACCACGCTTCGTTCAGCCCGTACGACGCATTCGTAGACGGCATGGGCAACAAGATTGAGGCTGCGACGGGTACTGTTTCGGCTTCTATGAGCCGCTACTATCAGTTCACACTCTCGCACACAGCAGAGTGGCGCAAGCAGTTTGGCGACCACTACGTAGGCATCCTCCTCGGTGAGGAGACACGTATCGAGCGTTCACGTGGTCTCAGCGCTTTCTCAGAGGGACAAACCGACCCGCGCCTTCTCCTCCTCCCTAATGGTACAACCGTTACACCGGAAGACCTCGGCGACTCAAAGGTAGAGGAAGTTGCTAACTCACTCTTTGCTAACGCTGAGTACAACTATAAGGAGAAGTACTACGTAACAGCTTCTATCCGTCGCGACGGTAGCTCTAAGTTCGCTCCCGACCACCGTTGGGGTACATTCTGGTCAGCAGGTGCCAAGTGGGATCTCAAGAAGGAAGACTTCCTGAAGGATGTAGAGTGGTTGAACGACCTCTCGCTCAGCTTTAACTACGGTACAACCGGTAACGACTCAGGCGCAGGTTCATACGACTACCTCGGTCTCTACACTGATGGCGGTCGCTACAATGGTGATAGTTCTATCGGCATCGCACAGATGAAAAACGAGAAACTTACATGGGAAAAGACAGCAAAGTGGAACGTAGGTCTTAACTTCTCTATCTTCGACCGCGCTCACTTCACGGTAGACTTCTACCGCAACAAGACAACCGACATGCTTATGTCGATTCCTTACTCAATGACTACTGGCTACTCAGCAGGTATCGGTAACGTGGCATCAATGACCAATACCGGTATCGAGGCAGACGTAGACGTAGATATTCTCAAGACAAAGGACTTCTACTGGAGCTTCAAGGCTAACGTGGGCTACAACAAGAACGAAATCACAGAGCTCTTCCAGGGCCGCGACGAGTACGTTCTCTCTAACACAGGTATGAAGCTTGCTGTAGGCCACGCTTTCGGTGAGTTCTATCAGGTACGTTTCGCAGGCGTTGACCCGCAGACAGGTGCTCCGCTCTACTACGACAAGGACGGCAACAAGACAAAGAAGTTCAACGAGGAACGCGACGCTGTGTTCCTTGGCAAGAAGCGCTTTGCTCCTTGGACAGGCGGTTTCGGTACCAACTTCCGTTACAAGAACGTTTCGCTCATCGCCGACTTCGCTTGGGTAGCAGGTAAGTACATGTTGATTAACGACGACTACTTCATCGCTAACCCGCAGTTGGCTACAATATGGAACCAGCGCGTAGAGATGCTCAACATCTGGACAACTCCAGGTCAGATAACAGACATCCCGGGTGCTAAGTACGACGTGCAGGTCACCGACCAACAGCTTCAGAACGCTTCGTTCCTCCGCATGAAGACTCTTTCGATCCAGTACGAGTTCCCGAAGAAATGGATGCAGGCTACTCGCTACATCAAGGGCGTGAAGGTATTCGGTATCGCACGCAACCTCTTCACCATTACTTCGTTCGAGGGTTACGACCCGGAGCCGGATATGAACCTCGTGCAGTTCAACTACCCGAACACACGCCAGTTCGTAATCGGTGCTGAGATTTCTTTCTAATATTAACACTTAATCAGGAAATAAAATGAAAAAGTTATATATTTCAATGATGCTGCTGGGAGCCATGGCTTTCTCTTCCTGCGATATGGATCTGAAGCCGGTTGGCACACTTGACGAGGAAACCGCCATCCAGAGCACTCAGGACATGCGCAAGTTCCGCAATACGCTTTACACCAATTTGCGCTCTGTAACCTCTGGTGCATTCGTCTATCTCACAGATATCCAGCTCGACGGTTTCAATGGTCTTATCAGCAACGGTAACAAACTTAGCGATTTCTCTTACGGTCAGATCTATCCTACCAACGAAAATGTAACTGGCTACTGGTCGGGCAACTACGTTATGATTTCTAACGCTAACGCGCTCATCAACAAAGCCGACCTTCTTTCGGCAACGTCTGACTTCACCGACGAGGAGAAGTTGGTGTTCGCACGCTACAAGGGCGAGGCTCTGTTCACACGTGCCTTTGGCTACTTCAACCTCGTTGAACACTTCAGCAAGCCGTACACACAGACCGACCCGAATGCAGCAGCTTCTGGTGTGCCTCTCGTTACTACATACGCCCCTACAGGTGATCAAACAAAGTATCCTGGACGTGCGACACTCGCTGAGACTTACGCTCTCATCGATGCTGACCTCCAGGCTGCATACGACGCACTCAAGGCGTATGAGGAGTCGGGCTATACGGATAAGTACACAGAGAAGTACGAGACAGATAAGACAGCTTATCTCACCTCTTACGCTGTAGCTGCGATGCAGGCACGTGTAGCACTCGTGAAGGGCGACTGGCAGACAGCATGGGACAAGGCTACATCTATCATCACAAGCAACAAGTACAAACTCGTTCTGCGCTCTGCGTACACAAGGATGTGGAAGAACGATACTGGCTCGGAGATTATCTTCCAGCCGTTCATGTCTGACAAAGAGAAGGGTGGCTCAAACGGTAGCGTATTCCAGAAGAAAGACGAGACTGATCCCTACTACATTCCTAACTATGGCACTCTTATGATGTTCGTTGAGAACGAGGGTGACATCCGTTACGATGCTTGGTTCACTACGTACAATGACTTCCTGATTGAGGGTGAGTCATACAAGGCTTACGTTTTCTGCAAGTATCCGGGCAACGTCGCAATCAATACTACGGAGAACCAGTTCATAAACAAGACAAAGGTGTTCCGCACTTCAGAGATGTACCTCATAGCTGCTGAGGCAGGTGCACATCTTGGTGGCGACAAGCTCTCGCAGGCTAACAAGTATCTCAACGACTTCTGCAAGAAGCGCTACACTGGTTATCAGGACAAAACCTACTCTGCAAACGAACTTATCAAGCAGACTCTGGCAGAGCGTAAGCGTGAGTTCCTTGGTGAAGGTATGCTTTGGTCAGACCTCCGTCGTACAAACCAGGGCTTCCAGCGCATCTCTAACTTCGATATTGGCGACCCCGAATTCGATAAGATCAACAATGTTATGTTCAAAGTCGGCAAGAACCTGAAGTATGAGGCTGGCGATTATCGCTTCACATGGCCTATCCCGAAGGGCGAGATCGACTCTAACCCGCAGATGAAGGGTCAGCAGAACCCAGGCTATTAATTTGCATTTATAAACAATATAGAATAATTTCAATATGAAATACATTAAATTATTATCGCTTTTAGTAGCAGTTCTCTTCTTGGGTGCCTGCTCTGACGACGATGTAAAGAAGAACTCGGCAGCTGATGTAACAGTAAGCATGGGTACAGCAACTATCTCTCCGAGAGAGAGTGCTGGCATCGTTACTCTGCCTATCAAGGTGGAGGGTCCAACAAACGGTATGGTTAGCCTTACAGTAGAGACAAGAGAAGTAGGCAGCAATCCTGCTGTTGATGGTACTAACTATTACGTAACAACCAAGAAGATCAACATCACTGGTTCGGAGGGCTATGTTGAGCTCGAGATGGTTGATGATGATGAAATCAATGATCCGCGTACATTCGAGGTGACTATCGTAAAGGTAGAACACGCCAAGCTTAACGAAGCTGCGAAGACCACTTCTGTTGTAATTCGCGACAACGACCATGAGCCGTATGACCGTCTCCAGGGAACATGGACTTTGACATACAAAAATTATGATGGCGCTGTGCAGAGGCAGAAGGTGACTATCACCGGTGCTGACGATCCTTCAGAATACATCTACAACAAGCTTCTCTATGTTGAGGGTATGCTTCTCGAAAAGTCTAAGGCTCATCTCTCGTTCAACTTCGATACTGCTAATAATACTTGCTATGTATCATTCACAAACTTTATGAAGTACAACTGGGTTACAGGTTTTAAACATCCAAGTTTTTCTGATCCTATTGATATTAAGCTGGGCCGCCTTGAAGGTCAACAGATTTCACAATCACCGGTTGAAGGTGTGGTGCAGGCAGATTTCAAGACTATTAAGTTTGAGGAAGGTGCAACTATTGCAGCTATCTTTACAAATCCTAAAGACGGTAAACTTAATCTGATTGAAACAATGTCTGATATCGTATTGACAAAGGAGTAACAGCGTTACATCCAAATTCATACTAAATTAAAGGAGGGTAGGGTGCTTCAACCATTGAAGCACCGCTCTCCTTTTCTGCACTTCTTTAAGTTTGATGATGAAGAACAGCTTCTGCATCATCAGTTTCATCTAAAACAGAAAATCTACAAATACAAGAATGAAAAGAAAAATCTTTACACTGGCTTTGGCTCTCGCAACAACACTCGTTGCTAACGCCATCCCTGCGAAGCGCGGCATCTGGCGCACTATGCAGCTCCCGAACGGCACTGAGGTGAAGGTGGAGTTGCGTGGCGACGAGTTCATGAGCTTCTGGCAGGACGCTTCAGGCAACCGCTATACAGTGGATGCACAGAACAGACTTCGTGTAGCTGACATGGATCAGCTGCGTCAGATCAACAAGGAACTGCGCACAAAGGCGGGCAACGTGGCTGGCGATATGCGCCGCGTTAAGTCAAACGCCAAGAAGATGGAGTACAAGGGCGACAAGCGTTGCCTTATCATCCTCGCTCAGTTCTCAGACAAGAAGTTCTCTATGGCAGACCCAAAAGCGTTCTACACACGCGTTGCTAATGAAAAGGGTTTTAGCGAGAACGGTTTCATGGGTAGCGTTTCCGACTACTTCAGCGCACAGAGCGGTGGCCAGTTCAATATCACATTCGACGTAGTAGGTCCGTACACACTCGGTTCGGTAAGTAGCTATGGCGAGAACGTCACCGACAATCAGGGCAACCGTCTTTACGACAAGAACGCCGAGGGCATGATTACCGGAGCTTGTAGCGAGGCTTACGATGACGGTCTCGACTTCTCACCGTACGACTGGGATGACGACGGCTTCGTAGAGATGGTTTACGTCGTATACGCTGGCGAAGGCGAAGCTACCGGCGGCGGCGCGGAGACAATCTGGCCGCACAAGTCGCAGCTGCCTACGAATCCACGCTACGGCAACAAGCGCGTTTCTATCTACGCTTGCTCTAACGAGGTGAACGGCGGCAACAAGCTCGCAGGTATCGGCACAATCTGCCACGAGTTCTCTCACTGTATGGGCTACCCCGATGTTTACGACATCGAATACGGCGGCAACTACGGTATGGGTACCTGGGACCTCATGTGCTCTGGTAGCTACAACGGTGATACATACTGCCCGGCTGGCTACACTGCATACGAGAAGATGGTAGCAGGCTGGATCAACCCTATCGAGCTTACCGAGAACGCTTCTTACTCAGACATCAAGACCACAGCAGACGGTGGCGACGCTTATATCTTCTACCACCCGGAGAACAAAGACGAGTATTATCTTATTGAGAACCGTCAGCGTAAGGGTTGGGACAAGTATATCGCTGCAGGCGGCATCCTCGTAAACCACATCACTTACGACGAGACCGTTTGGGGCTACAACATGCCTAACACCTTCCACAAGGGTATCAACGACATTGAGCGCATCACTATCATCCCTGCCGACAACAAGAAGACTTCTACGACTGAGGCTGGTGACGTGTTCGGAACAAAGGATAACTATCGTCAGCTCACCAACGCCACACAACCTGCAGACGTTGCAAACACAGAGAATGCTTCTGGTTCGAAGGTTATGAATATCTCGCTCACTAAGATGAACGTAACAGGCGGATTGGCATCATTCACCTTTACCAACCATAATCTCGGTACTGGCGTAGTTGATGGCTACGTGCTGTACGAGACATTCGATCAGGCGCTTGGTACGGGTGGCAACGACAACAAGTTCAAACCGAGCAGCAAGTTGGATGCAAACTTTGCAACTGGCACTTTGACAACAGACGTACCAGGATGGTCAGGCGAGTATCTGCGTGGTGGCAGCCAGTGTCTGCGTGTCGGAAAGAAAGGTGGCAGCGACTCAAAGGTTACAACTCCTGAGTTTACACTCAACGGCGAGGCGAAACTCACCTTCCGTGCTGCTGCATGGAACGACGGTAGTGGCACAACACTCAAAGTGTCTGCAAGCAACGGCTCGCTCGCTAATAGCGAGTTTAATATGCCTGCAGGTGCATGGGGCGACTTCTCTACCATTATCAAGGGTAACGGCAAGATGAAGCTCACTTTCCAGGGCGAGTTGCGCTACTTCCTCGACCAGGTATTCGTAACCGATCCCGGTACTACTGGCATAGAGAACGTTGAGATGAACAACCAGCCGGCTGTTAAGGGCGTTTACTCTATCGACGGACGCTATCTTGGCAACGATGTTTCGAAGCTCGGCAAGGGTCTCTACATCGTTAACGGCAAGAAGATCGTGAAGTAAGCAGGTTCTATACACAGTCTGTTCAATAATTATTGGCAGTTCTGTACATTATAATATAAAGCGAATGTTTGGTCAGCTGGCGGCTGACGAAGCATTCGCTTTTTTTATTTATTATTCGATATTTCCGCTACATTCTTCCGTATTACCTTACAGCGTTTCTTGTTTTGAGAAAAATATATTATTGTTTTTTTTGTTCTTTCCTATTTTTAGCGTATTTTTGCATAATCATATAGGCTGCACGCTGCAGTCTTGCTAAAACAAAGCTTATGCAAACAAGATGTCATCTCTCGGTAATCGCCCATAAGTTGGCGGCAAAGTATGGCGAACGCGCTGCATTCACCTATAAAGACTTTGGCTCTTCAGTATGGAAGAAGATCAGTTACAACCGCTTCTCGCAGTTGGTGAAGCAGGCGAGCAACGCCCTTCTCAATCTCGGTGCGAAGCCCCACGACAAGATAGCTGTGTTCTCGCAGAACTGTCTTCAGTATCTCGTTACCGACTTTGGCGCTTACGGCGTGAAACTCGTTTCCATCCCGTTCTATGCTACGGCTTCCGAGCAGCAGATACAATATATGATTAACGACGCTCAGGTGCGCTTCATCTTTGTAGGCGAGCAGGAGCAGTACGACAAGGCTCACCGCATCTTTGCGCTCTGCAACACGCTCGAGCGCATCATCGTGTTCGACCGCTCAGTGCGCATCTCTACGCACGACCCCGCAGCGCTATACTTTGACGACTTCCTGAAGCACGGCGAAGGACTGCCGCGCCAGTCGGAGGTGGAGCAGCTCTACAAGGAGGCATCGATGGACGACCTCTGCAACATACTCTACACATCAGGCACCACCGGCGACTCGAAGGGTGTAATGCTCACCTACGGCCAGTACGACGCTGCGCTCGCAGCCAACGATGCCGTGGTGAAAGTCGGCGAGAACGACCGCATTATACAGTTCCTCCCCGTCACGCACATCTTTGAGCGTGGCTTCTCATACCTGGGCTTCTCAGAGGGATCACATATTATTATTAATACCGACCCGCACGAGATACAACAGTCGATGCGCGAGACCCATCCTACATGTATGTCTTCCGTGCCCCGTTTCTGGGAGAAGGTATATCAGGCAGTGAAGGAGAAGATTGAACGCTCGAGCTCGTTTCAGCAGAAGATGTTCCGCCATGCGCTCGAAGTGGGACGCCGCTACAATGTAGAATGTAAGATGCGCTGCAAGTGTCCTTCGCCCTGGCTCGCTATGGAGTACAAGCTCCTCGACAAGATGATACTCAGCCTCGTGCGCAAGCAGATTGGCTTGGAGAACAGCAACCTCTTCCCGACAGCCGGCGCCCGCGTGTCGCCCGAAGTGGAGCGCTTTGTTCACTCTGTAGGCATCAACATGGTTGTAGGCTACGGCTTGACAGAGAGTCTCGCCACAGTATCTTGCGACCGTGACAACAAGCCTTGCACTATAGGCTCCGTAGGACGTCCTATTGGAAGCATTGAGGTGAAGATTGGCGACGACGACGAAGTGCTGCTCAAGGGTCCGACCATCACAAAGGGCTATTATCACCGCGACGCAGCCAACAAGGACGCGTTCACCGAGGACGGCTTCTTCCGCACCGGCGACGCAGGCTACATAAAGGACGGCGAACTCTTCCTCACCGACCGCATCAAGGACCTCTTCAAGACCTCCAACGGCAAGTATATCGCGCCGCAGCTCGTAGAGTCGCTCATCCTCGTCGACAAGTATATCGACCAGGTGGCAGTCATCGCCAACGAGCGCAAGTTCGTCTCGGCGCTCATCGTGCCCGAGTTCCGCCTCGTTGAGGACTGGGCTAAGGAGCACGGCATCGAGTTCTGCTCGCGCGAAGACCTCTGCGCCAACCCGAAGGTGAACAAGATGATTCTTGACCGTGTCAAGACTCTGCAGCAGCAGCTCGCCCACTACGAGCAGGTGAAGCGCATCACGCTCATCCCGCACCACTTCTCAATGGAGTCGGGCGAACTCACCAATACGCTGAAGATACGCCGACCGGTGGTGTACAAGAACTACAAGCAGGAAATAGACAAAATGTACGAAGAATAAAGTTGATGTGTTGTGATGTTGATATGGTGACAAATGTCAACACCTCAACATCACAACACCTCAACCTTTCTAATTATAGAAATATAGATGATCACTTCCGACCAACTGAAGGATGTGCTTGAGCGTGCAGATGCCCTCAAGCGCTATCTTAATATCGACCAGAAGAAAGTAGAATTTGAAGAAGAACAGCTCCGCACGCAGGCGCCCGACTTCTGGGAAGACCCTAAGCGCGCTGAGGAGCAGATGAAGAAGGTGAAGACGCTGGAGCGCTGGATAAAGGGCTACGCCCATGTGCGCCAGCTCGCCGACGAGTTGCAGCTTGCCTTCGAGTTCCATAAAGACGAACTCGTAACCGAAGAGGAGGTAGACGACGACTACTCGAAGGCAATCACCGCCATCGAAGACCTCGAGATGATGAACATGCTGCGCCAGAAGGAAGACCCTATGGACTGCGTGATGAAGATAAACTCGGGCGCCGGCGGCACCGAGAGCCAGGACTGGGCGCAGATGCTCATGCGTATGTACATGCGCTGGGCAGAGGCTCACGGCCACAAGGTGACGATAAGCAACCTTCAGGAGGGCGATGAGGCAGGCATCAAGAGCGTCACGATGGAGATAGAGGGCGGCGAGTACGCCTACGGTTTCCTCAAGAGCGAGAACGGAGTGCACCGTCTTGTGCGTGTGTCGCCGTTCAACGCGCAGGGCAAGCGCATGACGTCGTTCGCTTCGGTGTTCGTGTCGCCGCTCGTCGACGATACCATCGAGGTGTATGTCGACCCGTCGAAGATTAGCTGGGACCTCTTCCGCTCGGGCGGAGCAGGCGGTCAGAACGTGAACAAGGTGGAGACGGGTGTACGCCTCCGCTATCAGTATACCGACCCCGACACGGGCGAGGAGGAGGAAATCCTCATCGAGAACACCGAGAGCCGCAAGCAGCTCGAGAATCGCAACAACGCCATGCGACTCCTCAAGTCGCAGCTCTACGACCGCGCCATGAAGAAGCGTCTCGAAGCGCAGGCGAAGATTGAGGCTGGCAAGAAGAAGATAGAGTGGGGTAGCCAGATACGCAGCTACGTCTTCGACGACCGCCGCGTGAAGGACCACCGCACCAACTATCAGACCACCGATGTCGACGGCGTGATGGACGGCAAGATAGACGGGTTCATCAAGGCGTATCTCATGGAGTTCCCCGTGAGCGAGGAAGAGTAAGGTTTCTAAGATTGCTAGGCTTTCTAGGGGGCTAGGTTTTCTAGGGAAACTAGGGATAAGACAGAATAAACAATCAAAAAATCAAATAACTATGAGCCAGAAAAGTAATGTGCGCCGCGCAAAGTATGCGGCAGAACAAGAGAAGAAAGCAAAGAAAGTAGTGAAAGGAATCATCTGGACGCTCGTCGGACTTACGATAGCGTACATGATTTGGACCTTTACACAGTCTTAATAAGAAACAAGATATGAGTGGATTAGAAATAGAACGTAAGTTCCTTATACGTGAAGGCAGCGACTACAAGTCGGCTGCCTTTTCTCATAGCCGTATCAAGCAGGGATACATGCCCTGCCAGACGGCTACCGTGCGTGTCCGTACCCGCGACGACCGCTCCTGGCTCACCATCAAGAGTCACAGCGACCGTGCCGGACTCTCGCGCTACGAGTTCGAAAAGGAGATAACGAACGACGAGGCGGAACACCTCTTCGAGCTTTGCCGCGGCGGAGTGATAGACAAGTGCCGCTGGCTCGTGAAGTCGCCCGACGGGCGCCACACGTTCGAGGTCGACGAGTTCTTCGGCGACAACGCCGGACTCGTAGCCTTCACTCCACTGGTTACGGCACTCAGGGTATAGAAAGGCACCTTCAGGGTTTGAGCCACGATTTGAGCTAGCGTGGTCTTTCCCACTCCAGGAGGACCCCAG